>Ga0078972_1000141_pt1 | contig 295566 bp, 228 predicted proteins | sample YelNatPaOPGAMG01_FD_67568 | JGI IMG/M metagenome (GOLD analysis project Ga0078972, IMG submission 67568) | Hot spring thermophilic microbial communities from Obsidian Pool, Yellowstone National Park, USA - OP-RAMG-01 (SPADES assembly) (version 2) | ecosystem: Environmental > Aquatic > Thermal...
ATCCAGCAGACCTGATTGATAGCCGCTGATAGCTTTCAGGCTGTTTTCTATTCCAAAAAGGGTGTTCAGGGCTATTCTTTCATATTCGGACCCTTTCTTGCAGTATTCATGAAGCAGAGCCTGACGTCTCTTATAATTGGCGATGGTGAATGGATAATTGACATCACGGAGGAAGAGCAACTGGTCATAGGTCAGCAGCCTTCCAGTAGAACCAGGATTCCCCGAGCAAAAAACCAGGTCGCCTTCTCTTAGAGGAGAATTTTTCCATTTAAGATAATGTGGTGTCTTGACCGGCTGGTTATTTTCATAGATGCGGAAAAGAGAGATGTCAAGGTCATACCTGGGGTAGGTAAAGTTGTCGGGGTCGCCACCGAAGAAGGCAATATCTTCTTCCGGGGCAAATACCAGGCGGACATCGTTGTAGGTTTTGTATTTGTAAAGATGATACATACTGCCCGAATAAAGAGTTACAACCGAACAGCGCCAGCCACTTTTTTCTTGGGCTTCTTTTTCCAGCTCAGCGATAACTTTCTGTCTGGCAGCGGCCGCTTCCTGGGGAGTCAACCCTGGCTTTTCAGCAGAAAGGACCTTGTCGGTCACATCTTCAATCTCCTGTAAAACCCAGAGTTCTACCCCCGGGCACTTCAGTTCTTCTTGGCGGCTTCTGGCATAAAAACCGGTCTTGATCAAGTCTCGTTCAGCCGTAGATAAATTCTGGATGGCGCCCCGGCCAACATGGTGGTTGGTCAGGACCAATCCGTCGGGCGAAACGAATGAAGCTGAGGCTCCGCCAAAGCGCACTGAAGCCAATCTCAGATGTTCCAGCCATTCGTCTGTTGCTCTGAAATTGTATCTTTTAGCCAGATAATCTTTTGGCACCAGGTTATAAGGCCACATCCCCTCATCAGCGGCGAGGGGAAGAAACAGCCAGAGGAAGAGGATGAGTAAGCCTAAGGAAATTTTCACTTTGTTAGAAAGAAATTTATTCATAATTACCTCCTGACTGGAACATTATGGCAAATTCTGGTTTAAAATTGAAGAGGAGAGAATAGTACCGACTTTATGATTTCCGGACTTCTTAAAAAAAATAAAATTAATCCTAAATTTTGCCTTAAAAAAAGCATATAATATAACATTAAATTTTAGAGTTAAGAAAGAAGGCCATGTTCGGACCAAGAAGAAACCAAAAGATAGCTCAATCCCAGAGGCAGGGGATATACAGACTTCTTGATGTGCCCCAGGGGCAAAACTTCAGGATAGTGGAGATAAAAGGCGGACCTGGTTTGCATCGCCGGCTGTTAGCTCTGGGCTTTCACCGGGGGGATTTGGTAACCCTTGACCGCGAAGCTCTGATGGGTGGACCGGTGCTGGTAAAAAATTTGGCTACCGATACCAGGGTGGCCTTAGGCAGAGGAATAGCCCAGAAAATCCTGGTGGAACCGGTCAAGGAAAATGAATGATAGAGTTCCAGTAATTGTTTTTATCGGACAGCCCAATTGCGGCAAGAGTACCCTTTTTAACGCTATTGCCGGATTTAAGGCTCAGACCTCTAACTTTCCGGGGACAACTGTCACCCACGCCCATAGTGAAGTTCTGTGGAAAGGAAAGGTTTATTCCATCGTTGACCTTCCGGGAACTTATTCTCTTACCCCACATGAACCACAAGAAAAGGTTGTCTTAACCCACATCTTTAAGGAAAAACCAGATTTGATCGTCAATGTCATAGATGCCTCGCTTCTTTGTCGTAGTCTGGAGCTGACCATAGAGTTGTTGGAGCTTGAATATCCTATGCTGGTAGTCCTGAACATGATGGACCTGGCTGAGAAAAAGGGAATGAAAATAGACGCTCTGGCTTTGGAGAGTAAGCTCGGCGTGCCGGTGATTAAAACGGTGGCCACTCGTGGCCTGGGCACAAAAGAATTGATGAATTGTGTAGAGAAGCTTATTGAAGAAAAAAGTTCGCCAGGACATCTCAGATATTCTGGCGAAGTGGAAAGGAGGGTGAAGCAGCTTACAGAAGTTTTGCCCGATGATTTTCCGGTTGTGGCCAACCGGAGATTCACAGCCATCAAGGCAATTGAAGCTGAAACCCTGGCCGTAGATAAGTTTTTCTTTGAGAATAACCGGCAATTTAAGGATGAACTGGACAGGATACGCCAAGAAATCTCAAGCCTGAGGGAGGCCCCAGCCTTTGAAGTTCTGTCTGCTGAGCGACACCATCTGGCTTTGAAGATATTTGAAGATTGCTGTCTGGTCCGTCATGCCAGGATTACCACTCTGGAAAAATTTGATAATCTGATCATGCATCCGATTCTTGGTCTTTTTTTTCTGCTGCTGATTTTTGCCGCTATGTTCTATTTGATTTTTAAGGTTGGTAGTCCTTTAGAATCCTGGCTTCTCCAGCCCTGGGAAGGGTTGAGACAAGGAATACAGGTTCGCTACGGTCAGGGGTTGCTGCCAGAGTTACTCACAGGCCTGGTCCAGGGAGTGGGTGGGGGAGTGGCCATAGTCTTTCCCTATTTTCTCCCGCTGCTCTTACTGATGGGCTTTCTGGAAGATATAGGCTACCTGGCCCGGGCTGGCTTCTTGATGGATGCCTTCATGCATCGACTGGGACTTCACGGCAAGTCGGTGCCCCTATTCATTCTGGCCTTTGGCTGCAACGTTCCGGCTATCATGGCTACCCGAATTCTGGAATCAAAGCGGGACCGCATTTTAACTGCTTTGCTCATTCCTTTTATTCCCTGCGCGGCCCGGACAACTATCATTCTGGCCCTCGTAGCTTTCTTGCTCGGACCATGGTGGGCAATCGGATTTTACTTCTTTAACCTAGTGGTCATCGCTGTCCTGAGCTCTGTTCTCACCAGAATATTCAAATATTCGTCCCCCGGTTTGATTCTGGAAATTCCTTCACTGAAATGGCCTTCCCTTAAGAATATTCTGCAGAAGACTTATTTTAACCTGAAGGAATTTGTTCAGTTTGCCTGGCCCATTCTGATCGCCGGCAGCGTCTTTTTAAGTTTTTTGAGCTTCGTAAAATTTGACCAGGTGGTTAATAGCTTTCTTTCTCCTTTCGTTAGTGGCCTGCTTGGCTTGCCCCAGAGTCTGGGTGTCACTCTGGTGTTCGGTTTTCTGCGCAAAGAACTTTCTCTGTTGATGATGTTTCAGGCTCTGGGAACAGGATATGGACAGTTGCTTTCTGTGATAACCAGGGTTCAGCTTCTGACCTTTGTGACTTTCATCAATTTTTTTATTCCCTGCCTCTCTACCCTGGCCATCCTCTGGAAGGAACTGGGAAGAAAAATCGCTCTGATATCGGTGGTTCTGAACCTGAGCCTGGCTGTGGTGCTTAGCTGGCTGATTCGTCTCATAGCTTCCCTGTTTTGAAATCTAGAAACTGACTGGATGTGCTTCAACCTGCTTTTTTAGAGTATCTGGAATTTTTCTGTTTTTGAAATTTAGCTCAACTGCTGTTTGACAGATTCTGCCAGTTTGCGACCCAGGATTTTTGCCAGGGCTTCCAGCGGGGTCTGGCTTATAGTTTTCACATTGCCAAAAGTTTTTAATAGCTTCTTTTTTCGGACCGGTCCCAGTCCGGCAATGCCGTCCAGCTGAGAGGATAGGCTTCTTTTCAGGCGGCGCTGGCGGTGGAAGCTTATAGCAAAGCGGTGGGCTTCATCCCGGATTTGCTGCAGAAGCCTTAAAGCCCCGGAAGTAGGTTCCAGCCTGAGGCCATCTGGGTGCTGGGCTGAGAAAATTATCTCTTCTTTTTTGGCCAGGGAACACACTGGGATTTCAGACAGATTTAGTGATTTCAGAACCTGCCTGGCCAAATTCAGCTGTCCTTTGCCCCCGTCCACAAAAATCAGGTCGGGCAAAGTCTTTTTCTCTGAGAGCAGGCGTTTCAGCCTTCTCTCCAAAACTTCCTTCAGGGAAGCATAATCATCAGGCCCAGAGACTGTTCTTATCCTGTATTTCCTGTATTCAGATTTGGCTGGTTGACCATCAATGAACACGACCAGAGAACCAACAGGCTCCGTTCCCCCGGTTGTGGAAAGGTCAATGCCTTCTATCCGGCGGGGGAGGGAAGTCAGGCTTAAGTGGTGCTGCAATTCTGCTATAGGCCCAGGCGGCTGTTCTTTTTCCAGCAGTAAGACCGCATTCTGGTTGGCCAGTTCCAACAGCACTTTTTTGGCTTTACTTTCAGGGTAGAGAATCCTGATCTTGATATTCTGGTTCTTGAAAACGGAAATTAATTCAGCTTCTTTTGCAGCCGATAGCTTGAACGGCAGAAGTATTTTTTCAGGCGGACTGGACTCAGAATAAAAATGCTTCAGGACTTCCAGAAGCAGGTCTTGATCATCTTTCCCGGCACTTCCTGGCCATCTTCGGCCCGAAGAAGCCCTGATCCGACCTTCTCTCATGTGAAAGATAAAAACAGCAGCTCGCTCAGCCTGGCGGCGGAAACCAACTATATCCTGGTTTTCTCTTTTAATAGAGATGACCCGCTGAGGTTCTTTTAGTCCTTCCAGAATCTTGATGGTATCTCTCCAGTGGGCGGCCTCTTCATACCTGAGTTCTGATGAAGCTTGTTCCATTTTTTCTTTTAATTGGCGGTAAAGCTGGAGCTTTTTGCCTTCCAGCAGCATCAGAGCCTGGGAAAGGTTTTCCCGGTATTGAGCTTCAGTTATCAAGCCCACGCAGGGGGCGCTGCACATCTTCAAATCATACTCAAGGCAGGGTCTTTTACGGTTCTTAAAAATGGTGTTCTCACAGGTTCGGATTTTGAAAACCTTGGCGATAAGGCTAATCAGCTTTCTGGCTTCATCGGCTGGACTGAAGGGACCAAAGTATCTGGCCCCATCATCTTCCAGCCGGCGGCAGAGATAGACTCCCGGAAAAGACTCAGTAACTGTCATTTTTAGGAAAGGGAAGCTCTTGTCATCTTTTAGCCGCAAGTTAAATTTTGGCTGGTAGAACTGGATGTAGTTATTTTCAATGAAGCTGGCTTCTTTTTCCGAGCTGACCAGAAGATAATCTATGTCGGCGGTTTCGCTCAGGATATTCTGGACTTTTAAGTCAGGGGAAGGCAAAAAATAATTGTTGACTCTATCCCGCAGAGACCGGGCTTTACCGATATAAATGACTTCACCCTGAGAGTCCTTAAAAAAATAGATGCCAGGCCGAGAAGGGAATATTTTCACCTTTTGGCGGAGCTGTTCTCTCTTCATTTTTGCTTTAGGCTCAGGAAATTCTGGTTAAAAGCCTTTTTGTTGACCAGACCCTCCTGAGAATTTTTTATGATTTTATTCAGCAATCATTATATTATAAAACCTGGGCCAGCCAATAGAAGCTAAGCTAGTCAACTCATCAGCTCCAGCTCTCTTTTTTTCAGGCGGTTCAACTCATCCCGGTATCGGGCGGCCTTCTCAAACTCCAGATTTCTGGCAGCTTCTTTCATCAGCCGCTCCAGCTCTTCCATCCGTTTCAGACGCTTCTCGGGCGAGAGGTAAATCTCTTTTTCTTCAGCCAGTTTGGTATAGTCCAGATAATCACGCTCATAAACACTGGCCAGGACTTCATCAATATTTTTCTGAATTGATTGGGGGGTTATGCCGTTCTGTTCATTGTATCTCTGTTGCAGCTGGCGTCTCCGGTTGGTTTCTTCAATGGCTTGTTTCATGGATTCGGTCATAGCGTCAGCATAGAGTATCACCCTGCCTGAGATATTCCGGGCGGCCCGGCCAAAGGTTTGAATCAAGCTGGATGATGATCTTAAAAATCCTTCTTTATCAGCATCCAGAATTGCCACCAGGGAGACTTCGGGTAAATCCAAGCCTTCGCGCAGCAGGTTAATACCCACCAGGGCATCAAATTTTCCTTTTCTTAAATCGCGCAGGATTTTGACCCGCTCCAGAGTTTCTATGTCAGAATGCAAGTAACGGATTTTCAAACCGAGTTCATGATAATAACGGGTCAGGTCCTCAGCCATTTTCTTGGTAAGGGTGGTTATTAGTGTCCTTTCATTTTTTCTGGCTCGATCCTGAATCTCCTTCAGCAGGTCATCAACCTGTCCTTTTGCCGGACGAACTTCAACTTCTGGATCTATCAGGCCAGTCGGCCTGATGATCTGTTCCACGACACTGCCGGCTGCTTTTTTCAACTCATACGGACCCGGAGTAGCTGAGACATACAGGACCTGGTTAATTCTTTCATTAAATTCCCTGAAACTCAGAGGCCGGTTATCCAGGGCTGAGGGCAGGCGGAAGCCGTGTTCTATCAAGGTCAACTTACGGGAGCGATCTCCGTGGTACATGCCGCCGATCTGGGGGACGGCAACGTGCGATTCATCTATGATGACCAGATAGTCCTTAGGAAAATAATCAAGCAGGGTATAGGGAGGTTGCCCGGGCTGGCGGCGGCTCAAGTAGAGAGAATAATTTTCTATGCCCGGGCAGTAGCCGAACTCCCGGAGAAGTTCTAAATCGTAAAGGGTCCTTTCTTCAATGCGCTGGGCTTCTATGTACTTTCCCTGACTCAGGAAGAACTCAATCTGCTGTTTGAGCTCCTGTTCAATGCCGGCGATGGCTTCTTCCAGAATATTTCTTGGAGTGGAGAAAAAGGTTCGGGGATAGATGACCACCCGGTCCAGAAGCTGATGCTTCTTTCCCAGGAGGGGGTCAAAAATGGCAATTTCTTTCAACCGGCTGTCCTCAATTTCCAGCCTGTAGCAGAAATCTTCATAGGATGGGAAGACATCAATCAAATCACCCCGCACCCGGAAGCCGCCCCTTTTCAGGTCATCATCAGAACGTTCGTACTGGATGCTTACCAGTTGGTCCAGGAGTTGTCTCCTGGTTAAGGGCTGGCCGATTTCCAGGGGAAAACTCTGAGCGTAGTAGGTATCGGGGGCACCTATTCCGTAAATACAAGAGACCGATGCTACTATGATCACGTCGCGCCGGGAGAAAAGAGCATTGGTTGCGGCCAATCTGAGCCGGTCAATTTCCTCGTTAATGGTAGCTTCCTTGGCAATATAGGTGTTGGTAGCTGGAATATAAGCCTCAGGTTGGTAATAATCATAATAGCTGACGAAATACTCAACCGCATTCTCGGGAAAAAAGCGCCGGAACTCCTGGTAAAGCTGAGCCGCCAGGGTCTTGTTCGGGCTGATAACCAGGACTGGCCTGTTGAGTCTGGCAATAAGGTTAGCCATGGTAAAAGTCTTTCCTGAACCGGTTACTCCCAGCAGAACCTGGTGTCGTTTACCTGAAAGCACCCCTTCAGTCAATTTTTCTATGGCCTGGACCTGGTCTCCACGGGGAGAAAATTCAGAGTGCAGGCAAAATTTCTTCATCTTAATTATGATTAGTAAATCGTCATTGCCTTAAATTCAACCCAGCTAAGGGCAATCAGTGTGTAATAACGCATTTTTTCATAATATTATAGCAAATCTCAAGAGCAGGCTGAGGGCAATCCCATAAATTTAGGGGCGGTAATCCTGACTGATCTTGATGGTGCCCACAAATTTGGCACCGTTCTGGATAGATAATTTGCAGGCGACCAGGTCACCGGAAAAGCGTCCGGTGTCGCTTATGACCACTCTTTCTGCCCAGACTTTGCCTTCAAGATGCCCATATAAAAACAAATTCTTAGCTTTAACTTCAGCTTTAACCTTGGCCGTCTTCTGGACGGTCAGATCATGAAGGGCTAGGTCAATCTGGCCGTTGAAATTTCCCTGGATATCAAGGTCCTCATGTGCTGTTAAATTTCCGTCTATTACCAAAGTTGGGCCAAAACGACTGGCTGTTCTTGAAGCTCCTGCGTCCTGGGAAAGTCTTTTATCCTCGGGGTTCATCTTTTCTCTCCAGTGCTTCAATTATATTTTATTTTGGTTTTCAGTCAAACCAGATTCTTCAGAAAGATATCAGGTTGACACCTGGCTTCTATTTGATAAAATTCTGTTTGATTGGTAGCTCATCAATCTGCAGAAAGAGTTGGTAGCTCTTCAGAAGCGAGCGGGCATAACTCAACGGTAGAGTGCGAGCTTCCCAAGCTCGGAGTTGCGGGTTCGAATCCCGTTGCCCGCTCTTTTTTTCTATTGAGATGGAAGAGGTAGGAAATGACTGACTGGTATCTGGTCTACGACTTGGAACCGCTACCCGGATCCTGGAATATGGCCGTTGACGAATATCTGTTTCGGCTGGCAAAAGAAAGCCAGAGTAATTTCCTCAGATTTTATACTTGGCTCAGGCCGACTGCCTCTTTAGGTTGCAACCAAGATATCAGCAAAGTTTTGAACCTGGAAGAATGTGGCCGAAGGGGAGTGGATGTAGTCAGGCGGATGACCGGAGGCAAGCTGGTCCTGCATCATTTTGAAGTAACTTATTCCCTGTCTTCCTCCCGGTCCGACATTTTTACTTCAACCCTGGAGGGCTCCTATCGCCGTATTTCTGAAGCCCTGGTAAGGGGGTTGGTCTTGATGGGATTGCCGGCTACTCTGGCTTCAACTACTCCTTCAGGTTATGCTCGCAGTCATTACCCTTGTTTCGCTTATCCAGCCCGCAATGAGGTTGAAATCAGGGGGAAAAAGGTCATCGGTAGTGCTCAGAAAAGAAAGGGCCCGGCTTTTGTCCAGCACGGTTCCATTCCCCTTATAAAAGAGGTAGAACTTCTGGCGGCAATCGCCTATGGCCTGGATCCGAGTCGCCAGGAAGGGATGACCTCTCTCTCTGATGAACTTGGGCGGAAAATAGATTTTCAGGAAGCAGTGGCTTTCTTGCTGGAAGGTTTTAAGCAATATTTTCAGTGTGAGCCGCAAGCCTGGGCCTTCAGTTCAACGGAGCTTGAGATTATAAAGAGAATAAAAATGAATAAATACGAAAACTGGCAGTGGACGGGTAACAGGGTAGAGCCGGCAGAGGTTTGATTTTTTGACTTGAGGATGTTAACATTGAACTAGAGTTGAGGGAAGGAGCTTTCCATGAATGAGATTGAAGAATTGCAGAAGATAGAAGTCAATAACCTGCCACCCCTTCAACCCATGCTCTATGATGACCTCCACCAGAATGTCTTGAAAAATCTTCACCTGGAACTTGGAAGCGGGCCGGTCCTTTATCTCATTTCCCCATCATATTCAGTCTTGAACACCGTTCCTACAGAAACAGTGATTGATTTTCTCAACAAGAAAGAGAACCTCCTCAATTACCTAAAAGAATATGTTATCCAGAACCTGGCTCTTTACACGGTCATCCTGGAGATGAGCAGCTATTTTATTGAGCAAAATAACTATCTGGTCTTGGCCCGGTTCAGAGAAAAGAGCAACGACGGTCGGAAATTTGAGATTAAGTTTTATACCCATGAGCCCAAGGAGTTGCTGAACAACTATAAAGATAAAATCTACATCGGCCGTGATTTTATAGACCTGCTGAACTTTAAACGTAAGTACTGGGGAATTAAAGATTTCATAGTTTCCATAAAAGAACAGTACGACCGACTGCTGGATAAAGCTGAAGCCCGGATAAAGAATCCGCTGGAGTACGGCTCCTTCTTTCAGGAAATCAAAGAATCAGTCAACGAGACTTATACTGAAAGCCTGCTGATCCTGCAGGCCCTGCCGCCTTATCCTGAACTGGACAAGATGTCCGGCAAAGAGCTGATAGATATCAACAGTCAGTATCGGGAAATAACTCATTACCTGGTAGAACTGCGCGACGAGGTGGATGAATTTGAGAATTTGCTACGATATAAAAAAGAGGCTGATTTTGTACGCTACGTAACCAAGTTCAAGAAGGACCTGACAAACCTCATTTCTTTTCTTAACATCAAGATTAATGGAGTTCTGGGCTACAGAATTTCCACTTATAAATTCAAACATTCCTGAGGATAAAACCAGCTATCTTTATCTTTCCGAGGCCTTTTAAGCTATTCGTTTTTCATTATCCTGATATCACCATAGGAAGTACTCAACCTGACCTCAGGACGGTCGGTGGCGGTGCTGAAGGCTTTTACTAGGGCGGTGCCGTTGGTTACGTTTTCCTCGGGAGGGAAGGGGAGTTTCCAGGAGATTTCCCCGCCTTTACTCCGGGCTTCAAACCTGGCCGTCTGGTTTTTAGGCCAATAAAACTTGATGTTGCCATATTCGGTGCTGACCACCATCGGAAAATCAAGACTGGTCGGAGTCAAAGAGATATCTCCGTGTTTCAGGCTGAGTTCAAGCTGGCCGCTGAAATTCTCCAAAATAACAGGTTCGTAGGAGGTTTCTATCCTGATTTCCTCGGCCTTTATTCCATTTAGTTCAACCCTGGAGCTTTTAGCCTTAATTTTAACGTTACCTTCAATTCTTTCTAATCTTATCTTCTCATAAGTTGTTTCCACTTCCAGAGGACCTTTAACTGTGTCTATTTCTAAAGGTGAATGCTGACCTTTGATGATTGCCGGACCTGATTCACTGAGGATAATCTGTTCGTAGGTGCCGTAGATTTCAGAAGGCCCAGCAATTTTGATCGCTTTAATCCTGGTGTGTCTGCTGTTCAGGTGCAGGGAGCTCTTGAGGTCAAAAAGCTCCAGGTTTTCGTAGGCACAATTTATCCGGACTTCTCCTTCTATTCGGCTAAGAAGGGCTGAAGAATGTTTGGTTTCAATCTGGCAATTACCTTGAACATCCAGGACTGAAAGTTTCTCATAGGAGTTGGTGGCTTGGAGCGGTCCGGCGATTTCCATTATTTCAACCTTTCCCTGCTTGTTGTTCAGTTCAGCTGCCTTGACTTTAGAGATTTTAACTGTCCCAAAAGAGTTCTGGACCATAACCCGAATCTCTCTGGGCACCTTTATCCGGAAACTGGTAGAAAAATTCTTTTTTCTGAAGGTATCCCGGTTAGTGGTCAGAATTAACCGATTTCTTTCCCTGGTTGATAGCAACTTCAGTTCATTGGCTGTTTCTCTGGCCAGTTGTTCATTCTGGCGCCAGACTTTTTTTTCAAAAGTGATGGCAATTTCCGGGGTATCGGTTCCTTCTATCTCAATATTGCCGTGGCTGTTGTTTATTTCCAGAATTTCGGCAGGTGGTTCAATTAGCTGTTCCTCAAAAAGATAGGAGTTCCCACTGAAGGGAAATTCCAGATCCCAGTTATCAATTTTGACCCTGAGGTCTTCTAAGTAATATAAGCTGACTCCGGCCACGATTATCAGAATCAGAAGGAGAACTTCCTTAGCTTTCATCTTTTTTATCCTCGGCTATTATCTCCACTTCATTTACGGTTATTTCTGATTTTTCAGCCCGACCTTTAGCCTTGATTCCATAATACAGCTTGGAAGCGCCCCAGAAAATCAGGATAAGAGGCCAGAGTTTACGGATAAAATGCCAGGTTGGAATTCCCAGGTTGTGGAGCAGAAAAATTCCACCCAACAATACCAGGATAATTCCCCAGAACAGGTTGTCTTTATGTTGTTTTGTCATAGTCTCCTCCTTATGATTTCTTGTTAGTTTTTTTACTGGAATAAAAATCTGCCAGCAGCTTCAACCCCAGTCCGATCAAGACTAAGGGCCAATAATCAATGAGCGAGTCATAACTGATCAGGTCAAAGTTAGCCAACAGAAATAGACCACCCAGAAGAATCAGGATGATTCCCCAGGAGACAGAGCCTGAGGGTCGGGAAATGTCCAGTTCAGCTCCCACCGAAACTCTGGTGGCTCCAGACCCGGTTTCGCCCGTAGCTGAGATTCTCTTGGCTTCATTGATGGCCTCAATGAGCTGAAAGAAGTAGAAGCCAGCCAGAAGCAGGCCAACAAAAGGTTGCCCACCCTGGCTCTGAACTGATACCAGGCCGGCAAAAATTATGATGAACAGGATACCTTTCAGATAGCTTCCATTGTAAATGGCTCCGGTTCCTGGAAAGATTGCCGAGAAGATTCCAGCCAGGACAGGCGATTTGCTTGGTTTTGATTCAATCTTAATTTTTTCTTCCAACTTAAACCTCCATCTAATTATTTTCAGATTTATATATTCTCCTAGCTTCTAAGGAAGCTATGAAGTTTTCTCCATAACCCTGAAGGGTATCTTTAATAACCCCAGCCTTAACCAGAGTTTTTTGAGCGAAGCTGTAAGTGCGCCTCATCTCCAAAGCTGCTGATTTTTTTATGCTCTTTCCGGGTGTGGTAAAGAAGAGCAGGGAGAGAGCTATCATGACCACGGTCAAAGAAGTCAGAATTGGCTGGAGAGCGGGGCTCAGCCAGAATTTCCAGCCTGAAAACTTCTTGCTGTGGCTGACGTCTTGTTTAGCGGGGTAAGTTTCTGGAATAAGGTAGAGTTTTCTCAATAATTCGGATGACGGCTCTATTTCTGGCAGGTTCTTCAATTCTTGGGTCAAGTTTCTGGTAATATTCAAGAGTTTGCTACATTCAGAACAGCCAGCCAGATGAGCTTCAAGTTGAGCCTTTTGCTTTAGCTTTAGCTCGCCATCAAGATAGGCCGAAAAAAGGAGGCGGGATTTCTGGCAATTCATGTTTGACCTCCGGTCATATCCAGAATAACCTGAGCCATCTGGATTCGGCCCCGGTTGACCCGGCTCTTGACTGTGCCAAGGGGTAGTTTCAATCTTTCAGCAATCTCTTCATAGCTAAAGCCCTCAATTTCCCTAAGTATCAGGACGGTTCTCAATTCGGTAGAGAGCTGGCGGAGAGCGGCTCTGACCAGTTCGACCTTTTCTCGTTTGAGATAACCTTTTTCTGGCTCATCAACCTCGGCTGCAGTTGCCGTAAATTCTTCAAAATCAGTTCGTTGAGACTTTTCAGCTTTGGTTCTCCGGAATTCATCTATCAGATAATTTCTGGCCAGAGTCAGGAACCAGGCACTAAAATCCCGTTCAAAATCATACTTAGCCAAAGAATTATAGAGCTTCAGGAATATTTCCTGAGTCAGGTCTTCTGCCTCCTGGGGGCTGCCAGAAAACTGGTAGGCCAGGTTGAAGATTTTTCGGGAATAGAGATTAACCAGCATTTTCCAGGCTCCTGCCTCTCCTTTGAGGCAATTTTTTACTATTTCTTTTACTTCCACGCACGTCATCCTGATAGACGAAATTTTCTGGCGAAAAGTTCCCTGAAATGCCTTAAATTAATAAAAAAGCCAGAAGCCAGGTAATCCTCCAGGGCTTTGAATTTCTCAAGGTTAGCTATATTATTAAAAAAGAAGGCTTAGGATGCAACTTTGTTGAGTACGGGTGGTTTATGAATACGATAATGGATGAGCAGGCACTCATGGAGAGAGTGAAAAAAGGCGACGAGGCCGCCTTTTATCAAATTATGTCTCTTTATAAGGACAGGATAGTTAATTTTCTCTACCAGGTAACTGGTGATTATCAGGTGGCTGTTGACCTGGCCCAGGAGACTTTTTTAAGGGTTTATTTTAAGGCCAAAAAGTATCGGCCGATCGCTCCAGTCTCGGCTTGGATTTTTTCTATAGCTGCTAATCTGGCTAAGACTGAAAAGAAGAAGATCAACCGCAGGTCAGCTATCCCCCTGGAAGAAATTGTGAATGATTATTCCTCGGGCAGCTATTCCTTAGACCATGGCGACCCTGGTCTGATGAGAAACGTTAAAATGGCTCTTAAAAAGCTCCATCCCCGCTACCGGATCCCCGTTATCCTTAAGGATGTAGAAGGTTTTTCCCAGGAAGAAATAGCGAAATTGTTGAAATTGCCGGTGGGCACAGTAAAAGCCCGGATCAGCCGGGGGCGGGAGTACCTCAGGCGCTGGCTGGAAGAAGGCCGGGAGATAAAAAATAGAAAAGATGGGTCAGAAAGTGAAACGGAAGAAGAAAATCTGGAATTATAAATATATGGAGTTTTCCGATGGAAGATGAAAGGTACTTTAAGCCGCTGGACAGAGTTCTGGCTCCTCCAGGATTTGAGCAAGCGGTCTTAACTAAGTTGAGAGAGAGAAAAGCAAAGAAGACCAGACTTACAAGACTGGAATTCAGTCTGGCAGGAGCGACGGCTCTGATAGTAGCTGCTTTTATAATTTTTTCACCGGCGGTCAGAAAGTCTTTGCCACCGGTAGAATCTGGGGCCGGTTTAAGTTCAGAAATGACCTCGGAAAAAGTTGTCCACCTGATGGAACCCATTGATTGGAAAAAAGAGATGCTCAAAGCCGCAGAAGAACCCCAGACAGTATTTATCCTGGAGCAGGTATCTGACAGCTGGATTCAGCAAATCAGGTACTGAGGAGGTAAGTAATGAAAGCAAGAACTTTAAGATTAAGTTTAATGATCATCTTGTCGCTCCTGTTTGGTCTTAATTGTCTAATCCATTCGTCCCCTGTTTCCGGAACCGACCAGGACGCCAGTGAAATTGTTAAGAAGGCTTCCCCGGCCGTGGTCAGGGTTGAAGTCAGAGACGGTTTGAGAAGAATAGCTACCGGGGTAGTGATAGATAAAGACGGATACATAGCTACTACGGCCTTGATTTCGCCCAGAAATGAAAAGCTGATGGTTGTTGACCATAGTGGCAACCGATATGAAGCTGATTTTCTTGGTTTTGACCCAGAAACAAGAATTGCTTTTATCCAGGTTAAGGATAAAAAATTGCCTGCAGTGACTGTAGGTTCAGTCAGAAATCTGGTTCCTGGTTCTTGGGTTTGTGCTCTTGGCATTGCCCCTGATTCAGGGGTGACGGTTACCCAGGGGATTGTCAGCTCGGTAACAGAAAATCGGTTGCGCCTTAATCTCTGGATTACCCCGGGTATGAGCGGCGGTCCGGTCTTAGATGAAAAAGGTCAGTTGATTGGTCTGCTTCGTGGTGTTTATTCAGAAGAGAGCCCGATTGTCTTCAGGTTCAGGGATAGAGAGGCAACCGGGGAGGGTTATGTTTTCAGTCAGGCTGAAGCCCCAGCCTCAGGTATGGCCATGGCTATCCCTGTAGAGATAGTTCTTCAGGTCTTCAAGGAAATTAAAACCAAGGGTAAGGTGGAACGCGGCTGGCTGGGTGTATCAATTGCGGAGGATAGGGAAGGTAAGGTGATTGTTACCTATGTTGAAGAAGACAGCCCGGCTGAATTGGTGAAATTAAGGGAAGGAGACCGCATCCTGAAAATTGAAGGAAAGGAGGTCAAGTCTTCTGACCAGCTGGTATCAGAAATCAGAAACCGGCAACCCGGCCAGGAAATCAACCTGACGATAGAGAGGGAAGGAAAGCCTCAAGAATTAAAAGTAAAGCTTGGTGCAGTTCCAGAAGAAGAGGCTCAGAGAGAACTGGAATTGAGGTTTCCTGGTTTGTTTAGGAAAAGCCCTGGGATACCGAGATTGCCAGAGATGCCCAAATTACCAGGTATGGAAAGATTTGAGTTTGAGCTGGGAGTGGAACACTACCGCTTCATAGGCGTATATCTGGATGAACTGAACCCAGAGCTATCTAAATATTTCGGGGTCCCGGAAGGTCGCGGGCTTCTGGTTTCCAGAGTTAATGCTGGGAGTCCGGCAGAAAAAGCCGGGCTTAAAGTCGGAGATGTCATAATCTCCGCGGATGGTAAGAGAGTTGAAACCCTGGAGGCCCTGACTGATCAAATTCAAAGTAAGAAAAAGGGTGAAAAAATTGTGCTGGATATAATCAGAGATAAAAAGAAGCTAAAGATAGAGGTAGAAGTGGCTGAAGAGAAAAGAAAGAATTGGCCCGGGATAGAGAGGTTTTCAGAAGGGCTGGAAGGGGTCTTAGAAAACTATCATCAAGAACTGAAAAAGGGGCAGAAGGAATGGTCTGAAGAAAACCCGGAAAAAACAAAGATGGCTAAGGAAGAATCAGCCCGGGTAAAACCGCAGATTCTGGAAGCGAGAAAAGAGCTGACCCGGGATTTTGAAATATTTTGGCTTGATTCAATCAGAAGAATCTAAGAGACCTGCTCCATTCATTTTTTGGGCGGGATGAAAATCCCGCCTTTTTTATGGACCGAGGGGTATTTTGACCGGGTAGATTATTTCAGAAAAAGGTTACTTTTTCTGGGTAAACGGCTCTCTGGTCTTGGGATTGCTCAACCAAAAATTCAGCCAGTAGTCAAAGTCTTCTTTTCTCAGACGGGAGGAAGCGTAGAAGCCGCAGGCCTGGCGCTGCCGGAAAGCTTCATAAAGTATTATTCCAACAGATACGGATAGGTTCAGGCTCTGAACCATGCCGACCATCGGAATTTGAATCGCATAGTCGGAGAGAGAAAGGGCTTCCCTCGATACCCCCTCAGATTCGTTGCCAAAAACCACAGCAATTGGCTGACAATAATTAATATCGGTATATGGAGTTGTTTCTCGGGCGAGGGTAGTTACCGCAATTTTATACCCTTGTTTTCTTAAAGATAGAAGGCATTCTTCAGTTGTCCGGTGAAAGTGGATATTCAGCCATTTCTCTGCCCCGGTAGAGATAGCTTCATTAAAGACAACTTTTTCTGGCTCCTGGGAAATTATATGGAGATTCAAAACTCCGACGGCTTCACAGGTTCTGGTCACAGCACTGGCGTTGTGGGCAATGGTCACGTCTTCCAGGACAACCCTTAAATCGGGCTGGCGCTTGGAAAGCACAGAAATTATTTTCTCGCGTCTTTTTTCAGTCGGCACAATTAATATATATCAGACCCTTCAGAAGTCTGCAATTATTCAAAGAAAATATGGATGTGGGGTATCTTTAGAAAGTAAGGATGAGCAGGGAATTATAGGGTCAGTCTAATTTGAAATTTTTCAGATTAATAAAGTGAAGGTGAATAATTTCTCAGCCATATTTTTTATGGATTACAGGAGTGTGGCCGTCTTGAAAAAATAAAAAGATTTATTTATAGTTTATAGGTCTTCTGGTGCCGGAGTGGCGGAATTGGCAGACGCGCTGGACTCAAAATCCAGTCCGATTCACTTCGGGTGTGGGTTCGACTCCCTCCTCCGGCACTTTTTCCATTTATTTCCTAAATTTCTTTAAGGTTCCCAAAATTATAATTCAAATTCGCTTATTTTTATTAACCTCTTAACAATCAATATTGAGTAAGCCTTTAGCCATTAATCATGCACTCCCGGTTCATTAATAGATGCCGAAGACTTTATCCTGGGCTTCTATTTCCCGATTTGGGTCATTTTTCCTGAACAAGATTAATCTTTTCATCTTAAGAAAATTTCTGTGGGCGGCCAACGCTACCCGGCAGGAGACAAGCTTGCTTTTCATCTGTCCGATGAGAAGCCTGACTTCTATGATAGCTCCAGACATTTTCTTTGCCAGGTCTTCTGCAAAAGAATTTGTTTGAAAAAAAACAAAAATAAGATTAGAATTAGATATACAATTAGAGATCGGAAAGGAGGCTTTTTCATGATAAAAAAAATTAAAGTTCTTTCACTTGTGGTGCTGCTCTTTTTATTTGCCTCTCTGGCCATGTCCCAAGAAAGAGGTTCGGTGCGGGGTGTGGTCAAGAGTTCTGACGGAAAGGTGATAGAAGGGGCTACAGTCATCATTTCCGGCCAGCCCTTACCTTTGGGAAGGGAATTTGTGACCGGAAAGGATGGAGGGTTTATTTTTCAGGCTCTTCCGCCTGGGAAGTACACTCTGATGGTTACTCATCCGGATATGATTGATTTCATGGTAGAAGTTATTGTAGCTGTAGACCGTCAAACTTTCGTCAATGCGGTTATGCAACCGATAGGCAAATTGCAAGAAGAAGTGACGGTGGTGGCCGCCACGCCAGTGATTGATCTTAAGTCCACAGAAGTATCTTCAAACTGGGTTTCAGATATGGTCCAGATGTTGCCACTCGGACGGTCCTATGCTTCGCTTTTCCAACTGGCCCCCGGTGTAGCCGACAACCGTGATTTTGCGCCCAACGCCGGTGGCAACAAGCAGGATAACGTGTATCTTTATGATGGTTCTAACATCACCAACCCATTCTATGGTTTTCTTGGAGCCAACTTCTCCGAGATGGATATTCAGGAAGTTAACATCAAGAGAGGTGGCATCAGCGCAGAATTCGGACGGGCGGCGGGCATGGTTACCAATGCCATCACCAAGTCCGGTTCAAACACCATTTCCGGGACTTTTCGTTTTGTGTATGAACCGTCTGGGTTTACCTGGAAAAGCCATGACCCCAACCTGGTCACCAAGTATAATCGGTATGTTCCGTCAATTGGAATTGGGGGCCCCATAATCAAGGATAAGTTCTGGTGGTATGTTTCTGCTAACCTGCCTTATAGCAAAACTACCGGCCGGATAAACAACCTCGGTCCAGTGCCAGATGCTAAAAGCACATCCAGTGAATTTTTTGTCAAGTTAACGGCTAACCCCTGGAGGTCCCATCTGTTTTCTGTTAGTTTCAGAAACAATGATTATACTGACAAGAATTCCGGGATTGGAGTTAATGATTACCCCACGGTAGCAGTAAACGGTAACGGTCTCTCCAGAATTATCTATGCTTCCTGGGTCTGGACCATCACCCAGTCAACGTTGCTGGAAGTGAAATACGACCATGTCAATGAAAATTATAAAAGCGTGCCCATAACTGAACTTGGTTATCTGCCAACGCCGTTTGACTATCTGCATCCCTGGACCATGGGCTATTTCAGAACAGCGACCGGTTACATTGGGGGTGGAGCCACGACCACCGGTCAGTATGTTGGGGCTGCCTCTGAATACAACACTCAGAACTTTTTCCGCGATGAATTCAAAGCGGTGTTCACCAAATATCTTGATTTTTCCGGTCATTCTCACGTTATCAAACTGGGGTTCAGTTATGATGATGGCGGCGAATACCTGGAAAGACTGGCCAATGGCTGGGGCAGCATCATCACCACTACCTATTCCGGGCAGCCGGCTTTTCGGGCTCGTTATTATTCCCAGCAGCCCCCGCAGAAATCTCGCGGCCGAACCTATGGTATCTTCCTGCAGGATAACATAACCATAGGCGAAAGGTTAACCTTAACTCTCGGTGTTTTGTCCAACCGGGATGAATTCATCACTGAGACCCAACAAAAGTTTCGGTTCCTGACCTTCAATTTTGATAAGGAAATTCAGCCTCGGCTTGGCTTTACCTTTACTCCAAACTTGAAAGTTGGGGACAAGGTTTTTGCCAGCTTCGGACGCTACAACAATATGGATAACAGGTCGCTGGCCAGAGCTGCCGCACCTATCAGGATTTTCAGAACAGATGCTTACATTTCTCAGGCTAATGGTACCGTTCTTGCCCAGGTAATCCAAGGCAACGAAACCGGAAAAATCATAATGCCTGATGTCAAGCCAACTTATACTGATGAAATCGTGGCTGGTTACAGTCGTCCGCTGAATAATCGTTGGAGTGTGGAAATCTGGGGTGATTATCGGTATGTGAAGCATGTTATAGAAGATTTCCCAACCCGTTATCGTGATACTAACCCTTCCAGCTATGTCTATGGAAACCTTGACGGTCAGTTGATGAGCTGGGCTACCCTTCCGACAAATCTTCAAGCTCTGATTCCCCAGACTGGTTTTGTTGATTTTTATGTTGGTAAGGCTAAGAGAACCTACAAGGCCCTGACCTTTGAATTAAAAAGACAATATGCTGACCATTGGTCGCTCAGCCTGTCCTATACTCTCAGCCGGCTCAGTGGGAACTGGGACCTGGATTATGCTCCGGGGACAGCTCTATTTTACGCTTCTTCTTATATTGAAGATGCTCCAGGCCTTTATATCAGTGATCCAAATCGCGATGGGATCTTGCTCGGTGACCGAACTCACATCTTGAAGCTTTTTGGCACCTGGGAATTTGTCAAGAGGTTTACCCTTGGCGGCTACCTCAGAGTTCAGAGTGGTGCTCCGTGGGAAAAAAGAGGACTGGATTATTACGGAAACTACTATCGTTATCTGGAAAAAGCAGGTTCTCATCGTCTTAAAACCTGGGTTAACTGTGATTTACAACTTACTTATGAATTGCCAGTGCACGGTCGGTTCAGGACCATGATTGAAGCCAGGATGATGAATGTTTTTGATATCCAGACCGCTCTGAGAGTTGATGTTCGCGGAGACCAGCCGACTTATAGGAGCCCCACTTCCTACGCTCCGCCCAGGACTTTTGCTCTGACTTTCTATTTGGTTTATTAAGATTGATGAATAAAGAATAGGGTAGAGAATCGGGTATCGCTAAAAGTGAGAAAAGGGGAGGGCCAGGGGCCCCCCCTTTTTTTATCTTTTTAAGCTTTCTTTCTCCGAGGCCAGCCTGCCTGCGGTCATGAATTCGTCCTTGGGTATTTCCTGAATCCAGACCCTGATAGTTTCCAGCGGAGCATTGATTGATTCCTGAACAGCTCTGGTAACCGCCTCCAGAAGAGCCTTTTTTTGGTCTTTACTGCGACCTGCCAGCAGATGAATTTCAATCAGCGGCATTTTTTACCTCCCTCAAATTGTTCCAGAAATTATTGCTTGTTGGCATATTTTCATCTTCCCAGGCCTTTGTTTTATTATTTATATGAACAGTCATTCATATATTCTCATATTTTCTTAAAATAGCCGTCTAAGATATCCAGGAATTCAGCCAGGATCATAGCCGTGGCTCCCCAGATCTTGTGTTCTCCAAACTGATAGAAGGGGACCATAACCTGCTGCCCCCGGAGCGTCCAAAATTCCTCTTTTAGGTTATTAGAATCAAGAAGATGAGCCAGAGGAACTTCTATGATTTCTGAGACCTCAACCGGACATGGCCTGAAACTCAAACCCCGGCCAGCTCCAGCCACCAGGGGAAAGACACAATAATTGCTGGTATGAACATATAAAGGGGTTAGATGACCGATGACCAGCAAATCTTTAGCATTTAGACCAAGCTCTTCACCGGCTTCCCGGAGTGCAGTCTGTTCAATTGATTCCTTCTTCTGCTGCTGTCCTCCTGGAAAAGAGATCTGATTCTGATGGTGTCGGCCCTGACCGCTTCTGCGGATAAAAACTAGATGGGGTTTTCCTTCCTTGTTGTAAAGTAGCAAGAGGACAGCAGCTTTAAGACATTGAGTCAGTATCTCCTGATAGGTCAGGGTTGAAAGCAACGGTTTTGGGGCAAGTTTTAGCTGACTGGAAAGACCAGGCTTTTCCCCTTTTAGTCTATTGCCTAAGAAATCCAGCAATTTGACTAAATTTAGGTGTTTTAGCGTTTGACTCATTAATTTCAAGATTTTTTGCTATTTTAGCCAGAGCAGATTTTTGGCCAGCAGGTCACCGGTTCCGATTCTGTAACCCTCAGAATAAAAAATAACCCGTCCGCCAGCACGACAGGCTATGGCTACGGGTAAATCAACCACTTCTTTCTTGATAGCCTTAGTGAGTGACCTTAACAGATGACCCTCGGCATCATAAAGCAGTTTTGAAGAAAGAGGAAGCATATTATATGTGTTTGGTTTAAGGTCAGCTGTTATCTTATCCCTGGCGATTGCGACCACTAACAAGCCCCTCCAATCAGAAAATTGTTCTCTTAATCCCTGAATTTCATCCATCAAGTGCTTACTTGGTTCTTTATCGGGTTCAATCAGCAACAGGATAAAATTCTGGTTTTTGATTATAGTTGATAGATCCACAGAGGCGTTCCTTTTAAGGTCATAAACAGTTCCTGAGGTCAGAAATTGAACCAGGGGTTCGGGCTCTATGAGTCTGGGCCTGAAAGTCAATTCTATTTCCTTAGAGCTACTGACTGGAACCTCAAAAAACTTAAGACGACAGAGGACACTTCCATCTGGCTGTCTATTCCCGCTTATCAGAAGATAATGGCCCGGGTCAATGGTAATTTCAGCAGGAAAAGATTTAAGGGCCGGCTCATTTTCGTAATCCAGAGTCTGATAATGGTTACCATTAAATCGGGCCAGAGTGAAATGATGGTAATAAGAAGGCTTCGGTAAGGAAGTTGATGGTTGGTAAGATATCTTTAGGGTTGATTTTTTTGGAGCCGGGGTCAGGGTTGAATCGGTTTCCAGAAAAACTGAGTGCCATTCGCCATCCTTAAAATAGGTAACCCGACCTGTGACCTGGTCAATTCTGGCCGGAATGCCCAGAGTCCTAGCTATGGCCACGAACAGAACCTTCAGGGAATAGAGGTCGGCTCTTCCCAGTTGAATTGCTCTGTGCGGCCATAGGGGGACTTTGTAGTAATTGCTGTCGTCCAGAATAATATTGGTTTTTATCCAGGCAGCTATTTTCTCAGGATGATCCAAGAATTGGTTTTTTTCCGCCTCGTTAAATCTATTTTTTATGAAGCTTCGCCAGGGGCTGAGGAGTTCCCTGCCGATTCGGGGCGAAAGGACATAGTTAAGGTAAAGTTCTTCGTTAATCTCCTGGACCCTGTCCGGAGTTTCGCGGAGGTGATGGAGAAGAATCTGGGCCGGAGTGTCTCTCAGGTCTTTTTCCGTTACGACCGTTAACAAACTCAACCCCTTTCTATATTCCTCAGGCCTCAGCGATGAGAGATAATCCATTATCTCCATCCAGTTTCCGCAACTTGTCTCCAGAAACTTCCAGACCTCTTCTTCGGGCAGACCTTTCTCTCGGGCAAAAATTCGGGCGATATCCTGGTTGATGAAAGTAGCTTCATAAGATTGTCTGAGACCATCTTCATGCTTTAATCGGCTGGCATTTTCTTCGGCTTTCTCCGGGTTTAGGGGTTTGATGGCCCGGCCAAGGGGTGGAATAAGGTCTAAATCAAACTCTTGCTGAGAAAAAGCAGGTTCAGTCAGAGTTAAAGAAACGGTCTCTGTCTTCCCCACAGTAACCTTGGACCAGGTCCAAAGCCCATCCTTATAAACCTGAACTGTGAGGTCTCCCAGTCCGGTGCTCAGAGTAGCCCGGCCCTGTTCATCGGTAGCCTTGCTGGCAATAGGATAAAACTCAGCATAATTATAAACGCAGAAATCTACAGAGGCACCCGCGACTGGATTTCCCTGAGGGTCTCTAATTTCAACAGTTAAGGCTGAAGTCGGGGCGTAGCTCGGAAGGAGATTTATTTTGGTGAAAAGGTCTGTTTTAACTAGAGCTTCTTCTGGGCCGTCATATTTGCCAAAAACTGTCGTATGAACCATCATGGCTCTGGTTGCCGGCGCTGAGAACCAGCCCCGGTCCAGCTCGGGTTCTGGCTCGCAGGCTCCCAGATAATACCATTTACCGTCAACCCAAACCTCAACCCAGGCATGGTTGTCATCAGTATGAGCCCAGCGAGGAGTGTAAACCTGCCTGGCCGGCAGGCTAACCGCTCTCAGGGCAGCTACCGTAAAAGTAGATTCTTCCCCGCATCGGCCAAAAGCAGTCTTGACAGTAAACAGAGGAGATGAGGTCCTTTCATCTGTGGGTCTGTAAGTGACTTTTTCATGACACCAATGGTTAACTTCAAGAGCAGCCTGATACATATCCAGACCTTTTATCCGCTCCTTAAGTTCATTAAAAAATACCTGTCGGGCCGGGTCTGGATTCTCGTTGTTAACTCGGTAGGGGAGCACAAAGTGGCGGAATATTTCTTCTGGAATTTTCTTTCCCCAGCGGAAAAAATTCCTGGCCTTAAGGGCTGTTCTTACTTCTTCCAGGAAATACTCGCCATCCAGGTTAGCCAGGTCACTGAGAGGCATGAAGGCATAAAGAAATTCCAGGGCCTCTCTTTCTTCTAAGGTCAATCTTTGTTTCATTACTGAGAATAGCTCCTGGCTTCGGCCCTGAGCCAGATGTAATCTTTCCCTATATTGCCTATGCACCTGATGGCGGTAGCCAGGGTCCTGAAGAAAATGTTCAGGCCGCTGGCAACCAAAATTAAAAATAAAAGAGAAGACAATAATTGCCCCTAACAGATAATATTTCTTGTTTCTGCCAGCCTTTGACTCGGGCATGGTCGTTCCTTTAAGAATGATTATTTAATCTGTTTTGATTTTATTATCAGAGCGGTGCAATATCAAGCCGGCTCAATCGGCAGATAAAGTTAAATGAAGAATTTACCTTTATTAAATTAGTTGGCTTTTTTATAATCAAACTGTCCGCTTGACGAATTGATAAAGAGGAGAAGAGGATGGACTTAAAGGATATGGCTAAAAAAACCTCCATTTGGGTGCTGGCACTTATTGCCCTGGTCATCATTTTTTTAATTATTAATTTTGTTGTTCTTAACAAGAAATCAATTGTTTCCGAAAGCCCTCAGAAAACCCCGGTCAAACCCGGGATTGAAGTTTTTCTGGAAAAACATCTGGATCTGGTCAGAGGCAGGAGGGTTGGTTTGATCACCAATCCCTCTGGAGTTGACCGGAAATTACGGTCCACAGCTTGGCTGCTAAAAGAGAATCCCAAAGTCAATCTGGTAGCTCTCTATGGGCCAGAGCATGGAATCAGGGGCAATGCTCAAGCCGGGGAATATGTCCCCTTCTACTTTGATGATAAGTTTAAGCTGCCAGTTTTCAGTCTCTACGGCCAATCGTTTCGTCCGGACCGGGGAATGCTGAAGAATATTGATGAATACATGAGGTCTTTTGATACTGAAACCAAGGGCAAAATTCTGGAAAAGAATATGATTGGCGATATAGAAGTGATGATTTATGACCTTCAGGATGTGGGGACCAGAGTTTATACCTATATAGCCACCATGGCCTATGCGATGGAAGCATGCGCTGAGCTGGGGATTGATTTTATCATCCTGGACCGTCCCAACCCCATAAACGGTCTTTTCTTGGAAGGGGCCGTCCTGAAATATCCAGAGTTCAGTTCTTTCGTCGGTTTATTTCCGATTCCTCAAAGGCATGGGATGACCGTGGGCGAGCTGGCCCGGCTGTTCAATGACCGTTTTCTTAAGAAGAAGGTTAAATTGACTGTTATTCCTGCGGAGGGCTGGAGACGGGAAATGTGGTTTGACCAGACCGGTTTGCCCTGGGTTATTCCTTCTCCCAACATGCCCACCCTGGAGACGGCCATCGTTTATCCCGGTCAAGTTTATCTGGAGGGGACCAATATCTCAGAGGGTCGCGGAACGACCAGGCCCTTTGAGCTGTTTGGAGCGCCATGGATTGATGGCTACAGATTGACCGAGAAGCTTAATCAACTGGGCCTTCCTGGAGTGATTTTCCGGGAAGCCTGGTTTACTCCCTATTTTTCTAAATTCCAGGGAGAGCTTTGCGGCGGCAGCCAGCTCCATGTGGTTGACAGAAATAAATTCAGGCCATTCTTGACCAGTTTATGGATAATCAAGACGGTTATGGACCTGTATCCTGACAAATTCAGCTTTTATCCCGATTATTTTGATAAGATTATGGGCAATTCTGAGGTTCGTCTGGCTCTTCAGGCCGGTCGGTCTCCCGAGGAAATTATGCAGGACCTGGAACCCAGCCTGAGCGAATTTGAGAAACTAAGAAAACATTACCTTATTTATTAGATTTATTAAGGCCTTAGTAACGCATTTAATTGAATTCACGACTAAATTAAAGAAAAACAAAGAATATCTCTTGTCAGAGCCTGTTGATTTCCAATAAAATATATGCTCCTTGGAGTAAGGATGAATAAACTCGGTAGAGAGGAAATGAATAATGGCCGCTAAAAAGTATTATGCTTTGAGTAATCCAGTTTCTGTTTTTTTGGATAAAGAGCCAAAGGATTTTAAGAGACAGGATTTTTTGAAAATTATTGAAGAAAAACAACTGGAAAAGATTACCTTTCATTATCTGGGTCTGGACGGTCAACTCAAGGAATTGAAAATTCCGGTATCTAACCCTTTCCAGGCCGAAATGATTCTGGCTGAAGGAGAAAGGGTGGACGGTTCCTCTCTCTATAAAGGTCTGGTAGATATGGGTCTTTCAGACCTCTATGTTCTTCCGGTTTATCGCTCAGCCTTTCTTAATCCTTTTGATGATAAGAGCTTGGACTTCATCTGCCGCCTTCTGGATAGCGAAGGACTTCCCGTCCGTTTTGCTGTGGATAATATCCTTATCCGCGCTCACCAGCTTTTTAAGGAACATACGGGGATGGAACTGAGAGCTCTGGGAGAACTGGAATTTTATCTTTTAAGTCAGCAGCCTGATATGTATCCTGCCCAGAAGCAGCGTGGATATCATGCCTCTTCGCCCTTTATCAAAACGGGCTATGTGCTGGATGAAATGGTCAGACTGATTACCCAGATTTCTGGAGCTGTTAAATATGCTCATAGTGAAGTCGGCTATCTGGACCGGGTGGAAAGTGAGGTAGAAGAAATCAGGGGAAAAAAGGCCGAGCAGATGGAAATAGAATTCCTCCCGGAAACAGTAGAGGGGTGCGCCGATCATCTGGTTCTGGCCCGCTGGATAATCAGAAATGTAGCCTACCGAAAGGGAATGGTGGCTACCTTTACCCCAAAAATTGAAGAGGATATAGCGGGCAGCGGGCTTCATTTTCATCTTGAATTAAGACGCGACGGAAGAAATATCATGACCGAGCCGGATGGTAGACTTAGTCAGGAAGCTAAACTGCTGATAGGAGGACTCTGCCATTATGCTGATTCTCTTACGGCCTTTGGTAATACCGTAGCCTCTTCTTATTTAAGACTCGTGCCCAACCAGGAGGCTCCAACCAGAATTTGTTGGAGTGATTTAAACAGGAGTGCTATGATCCGGGTTCCTCTGGGTTGGACCAGGGTAAGGGATCTGGCTTCAATATTAAACCCGAAAGAATTAGAATCATTTTCTTCGCCCGAAACTCGTCAGACCGTGGAAATAAGGACTGCAGATGGCAGTGCTCTGATTCACCTTTTTCTGGCTGGAGTGACCATGGCCGCTGACTGGGCCCTGAATCCTGAAACTGCTCATATTTGGGGTCAAGAAGCCTTGAACCTGGCCAACAAACTCTATGTCAGCGGAAATATCTTCCGTGATAGAAAATTATTGGAAAGTCTGGAGCAGCTGCCCGGCAGCTGTCACACCTCAGCCCAGATTCTAAGGGCCAAGAGAGACCTTTATGAACGGGACCTGGTTTTTCCTTCCAGCATTATTGAATATGTTTCCGGGATGCTGGAAAAAGAAAATGATGAAAATCTGACTCAACAGCTATCCGTTCTATCGGCTGGCGAGCGCCAGGCTCTGCTCAGAAAAATCATGCACAAAGATTTACATAAACACTAAAGGTTCGTCTTAACCAGGTGACGGTGTTGGCTGAATTCGGGAATTAGCCTCTGCCATAGAGAATTAAATCTTTGTTGAATTTTCCGGTATAATTCAGACCTGAAAGGGTCAGGAACCGCAGCCAAAGTATCTTTTTTAACCAAGTCCCCGACCAGTTCTCTCAGTTCTTTTTTCTCGCCTTTTTCATTTAAATAAGTCCAGATGGCTTGTAAGGCGGCTCCATAGGCTGCCGATTCTGGTTCCCTCAAAGTAATAACCTGAGTCTCAAAGACATCGGCCAAGACCTGAAGCCAGGCCTGGCTTCTGGCTCCACCTCCGGTGGCTCTGATTTCTTTGGGTTGTAACCCCAATGATTTCATCCTGGAGAATCCATACCCAAGATTTAATATCGTTCCTTCTACCACAGCTCGGGCTAAGTTGGCCCGGTCAAAATTCTGGCGGGTCAATCCGAAGAAGACTCCTGAAGCTTCAGGTATAACCGGAACTCTTTCCCCATCAATAAAGGGCAGAAAGAGCAATCCAGAAGCACCAGCCTTGGTTGTGCTGATAATCTCTTCCAGCTCTTGGTTATTCAAATTAAAAAGTTTCTTTAATAGCTCGGTGGTATTGGTTACGTTCATGGTGCAGAGAAGAGGTAGCCAACCGCCGGTGCTGTCGCAGAAGGCGGCGATTTCGCCTTCTGGGTCTATAAAAGGTTGTGCAGAATAGGAAAAAATAGTGCCCGAAGTTCCCAAACTGACAGTGCAGGTTCCTTCCATCACATTTCCAGTACCGATGGCGGCCATCATGTTATCTCCGCCTCCGGAAGAAACCAGAACCTGCTGGAAGCCAAATTTCCTGGCGACTTCCTTCCTGAGGTAACCGACAGGTTCTGCCGGGTGTGAAAGCTCGGGCAATTTCTCTTTTAGTTGAGAATCTATGACCTGGAGGGTCTCCTCGTGCCAGGTGAGTTTTCGGATATCCATGAGCCCGGTGCCAGAAGCGTCCCCATACTCCATGTGGGGGCGTCCGGTGAGATAAAGATTCAGGTAATTATGAGGAAGGAGCACCAGTTTTAAGCGTTTATAATTCTGCGGCTCATGTTTTTTCATCCAGAGAATTTTAGAAGCGGTATAGCCAACAGCCAGATTAATTCCCAGCTTTTCTATGAATGACTTTTTCCCACCAAGGGCGGCAATTATCTCTTCCGCTTCTTCAACAGTGGAAGTATCATTCCAGAGTTTAGCCGGTCTGAGGACCTGGTAATTTTGGTCTAAGGGAACAAATCCATGTTGCTGCCCAGAAACTCCCAGGCAGGTTATGCCTTCTGGGTTTAGGCCGGAATCTTGGAGAGCTTCTTTGACTGCCTCTTCCAGGGCTTTAATCCATTCCCGGGGATCCTGTTCCGATTCGCCCGGCTTGAGTCCAGAAATCATTTTGTGGCGGCAGTAACCCCGGCCCACAACGTTTCCAGATTCTATCTCTATGATTAGAGCTTTTGTTCCCTGAGTCCCTGAATCCAGGCCTATTCCATACATCTTGGCCTCATTATTAAATCAGTTAGGTTTGGTCCCGGCCGCGGCCCAGATTTTGCCGATTATCTTAATCAAAGAAAATGTGCTTAAAACAAAAAGAACTGTCCAAAATACGGCCAGGGACCAACGACTATAAATATAAGCTCCAGCCCCAAACAAGGCCGAATAGACAAAAAGACAACCGGCAACCCAACCGGCAAAAGAAAGGGTCAGGCTATCGGGTGAGTTATCCAGGGCAGCTTCCAGTCTGATTTTCTTCCAGCCTGGACCAGCAGGCTTGACCAAGCGATAAAAAGATATCAATTTTTCTTTTTCCACAGGCTTGGTAAGAAAAGTTACGATTAACCAGACAACAGTGGTAAAAGCAATGGTCACAACGAGTGAAATGTGCTGCTGGGGGACAGGGTAGCCCATCTTTCTCCTGATAAAAAAATAGACGGCTACCGAAAAGGAACTGGCCATGGCTGCTATTTCTGACCAAGCATTTATCCGCCACCAGAACCAGCGCAGCAGATAGATCATTCCGGTTCCGGCTCCTATTGACACCATCAGGTCAAAGCTGGCCTTAGCTGATTCCAGGACAAAGGTTAGCAAACTAGCAAGAACCATCAAGATTACGGTCATGACCCGGCCGGCAGCTACATAATGCTTTTCTTCTGCTCCTGGCTTTATGAACCTGCGGTAGAAATCATGGACTACATAGGAGCTACCCCAGTTCAGGTGGGTGACAAGAGTGGAAACGTAGGCGGCCAGTAAGCCGGCTACCATGATTCCCAGGAACCCGGAGGGTAGGAACCTGAGCATGGCGGGATAGGCCATGTCGTTACCAATCAGTCTTGGGTCAACACCAGGAAAAGCTTTCTGAATATCGGAGAGATTGGGGTAAATGATGAATGAACATAAGGCTACCAGAATCCAGGGCCAGGGTCTAAGAGCATAATGGGCAAAATTAAAAAGCAAAGTACCAGAAAGAGCATCTTTTTCGCTTTTGGCGGCCAGCATTCTTTGAGCTATGTAGCTTCCGCCACCGGGTTCGGCTCCCGGATACCAAACCGACCACCACTGAACTGCCACCGGAATGATAAATATGGATAAAGCTATAGTCCAGTTGCCAAAATCGGGCAGAAGACCGATCGCCCGAGCATCAAGTTTTTGGAATAAGCCACTCAGACCTCCGATTTCAGGTTGCTTAAGGGCAAAGATGGCCGCAGAAAAAGCGCCGGTCATGGCGATGCCAAACTGGATCAAATCAACCACCAGAACTCCCCAGAGTCCAGCCAGGGCGGCAAAGGTGATATTAATTATGCTGCAGATGATTAAGGTCCTAAGCATGGGCCAGCCAAGGATGACATTAGCAATTTTAGCCGCAGCTAGGTTAACCGAGGCCATAATCACGCAGTTGAAGAAAAGCCCCAGATAAATGGCTCTGAAACCCCGGACAAAAGAAGCCGGCTTACCGGAATATCTGAGTTCGTAAAATTCCAGGTCGGTTAGAACTTGAGACCTTCGCCACAGGCGAGCGTAGAAAAAAACAGTCATCATCCCGGTCAGAAGGAAAGCCCACCAGGCCCAGTTGCCAGCAACTCCATTGTTTCGGACTATGTTGGTTACCAGATTTGGAGTGTCGGTGCTGAAAGTGGTGGCCACCATTGAAATGCCGATCAGCCACCAAGGCGCAGCCCGGCCTGAGGTAAAAAACTCAGCAGTGTTTTTACCTGCCCTCCGGCTTAATATCAGAGGGGGTAAAAAACAAATACTGATGGAAACTATCACGATGAACCAATCCAGAGTGTTCAGATGCATGCTCATTTCCTTTGTTCAAGATTCGGTCAAATGTTTATACCATACCCCTAAAAATTAAGTCAAAACAGAAAAGACCGGATTTCTCAAAACTTCTGCCAACGAGGTTTGTGGTCATAAACCCATTGGTAATAGTCAAGGTGCTTCAGTTCTGAGGCCGCATCTCTGTCCAGAAGAATTATGGCTTTGGGATGCAGTTGAAGAGCCGAAGCCGGAACCATGGCAGTTAACGGTCCTTCCACAGCCATGGCTATAGCTTTTGCTTTTTTCTGGCCAAAAGCCATCAGTAAACAGATACGAGCATCAAGAATGGTGCCTATGCCCATGGTTATGGCGTGATAGGGGACATTCTCCTCGCCTCCAAAAAAAACGGCATTACTCTTCCTGGTCTGGGCAGTAAGGCTCTTGATTCTGGTCCGAGAAGTAAGGGAAGAAGATGGCTCATTGAAACCGATATGACCATTGGTTCCCAGACCGAGAATTTGAATATCTATTCCACCTGCGGCCTTTATTTCCTCTTCGTATCTTTCGCAGAATTTCTGGATATCTGGAGCCAGGCCGTCTGGAATGTGGACATTTTGGGGCTTAATGTTGATTTGGCTGAATAGATTTTTCCACATGAAATTATGGAAAGAGGCCGGATGGTCGGGGGAAAGGCCAACATATTCATCCAGGTTGAAGGTCACCACCCGGCTGAAATCCAGGCCTTCTTCGTGATGCATCTTTATTAGATATTTATAAAGAAGCAATGGAGTATTTCCCGTAGCCAGACCGATAACTGGCTGGGGCTTTTCCAAGATGATTTTTCTAACTAAACGGGCAGCCAGCCAGCTGGCCTGTTCGCTGTCGGGCTGGACGATGATTTCCATGTTAATTTTCTCCTATCGTTTAATTTCGGGTAAAGTGGCCGCAGCGACAGCCTGTCCTACCCGGCGGCTTTTTTCGTCGGCAAGATGAATTTCAATCTTTTCCTTTAATTCGGGAAATTCCAGGGCCAGAACACGCTCGGCCTCCTGTTTTATGAGCTCGCCCGCAAGACCTGAAGTTACCCGGCCCAGAATCATCAAGATGTGGTAATCATAAAAAATAGAATAGAGCTGAGCCGCATAACCAAGATAAATACCGATATCCTTAAAAATTTGGACAGCCCGGTCTTCTCCTTTCTCTGTCTGTTCTTGAATCCTTTTGAGTCTTTCCGCCAGTCTTTCCTGCTCAGAAAAAACAAAGCCTGCAGCCAGAGCCAGTTTGTTAACCGCCTGTTGGGAAAAATACATCGCTCCAACCCCCCGGTCCCCGGACCACTCATCAATTGCCGCTTCTGGGTTCAAGTCCAGAGGAGCAAAGGCCAGCTCATCAAGCCAGCCGGGGAGATGACCTTGGGCGTTAAGATATCCTCCAGCTTCACTGGAACCCATGGCTATTCCCAAGACTCCGGTTCGGTTGAGGCTCAGATAGCCAGCCAGGGCAGTAACCTCACCATCATTTATTACTTCCAAAGGAACACCCCATTCTTTCTGCAGGTCCAGAAAAAGATTCTTAACCTTCTGGTCAAATATTTCTCTGGGCACCGCCCGGAATAAGGAAGCGATTCTAACCTGATTATTTATGTAAATCCCGGCTGCACTGCCCCCGATAGCCTGAACTTGTGGAAGATGGGAAGCAGCTTGTTTGAGACCCTGTTGTAGGTGCTGGTAATGATAATCCGGGTCTGATTGTTCTTGTGGGTTCCAAGGAATTTCCTGGCTGAAAACTAGTTTTCCATCTTTAACCGCGGCTACCTTAAAATCGCTGGCTCCTAAGTCAAAGCCCAACCGGCAGCCCTCAAAATGGCCACCAAGCAGCAACTGGCTTTCCTTATCTTCTGGAAAATTTTCAGGAAGAACCCGAACAACTTCAAAGGGCTTTTCATAGACTGTGCTCATCAAATTAACATCAAATTTTCTCTCTCCCTCTTCGGAATAAAGGTTCTTTAAGTATTGATAGATTGGTTCGGGCCCTTGAAAATAGATTTTCCAAGCCCCTTTCTGCCATAGCAAAAACTTCAGCAAACGCTCTATAAAGACCTTGGTCAGAGACAGGTTTTTTTCAGACCAAGGTAGAATTTTGGTTTTCCAAGTAGAGAGGAGATGATTTTCTCTTTCCAGGCCTATCCTTATTTCTTGGCCATTCTTCTCCGCCTGCTCTTGGTACCAGGAAATAAACTTTCCCAGCGGCAGGAAATGAGGATCAAATTTCGGCAAGACCTTGGCTTGAATTTTGGGATCGGCTTCGCAAGAAAATATCTTGCTCATGCTATTCGCCTTTCATCTTGGAAATTATATCAATTATTTTATGGCTTAGCGACACTAACTTATTTTGGGAAAGATGTTTTTTAATTTTATCATTATAGGCTGATGGACAGAAGCTATGTGTCCAGAACTGATTTACCAAAGCGGGTAATTATAGAGATCGGAGAAGGACAAAGCAGCTTTGGAAATTGACAATAGGGCAATCTTAAAATAGCATAATTTCTATCTTGAATTTTAATTTAGAATTTTTGAAAAATGAGTAAACTTAAATTGTTACGTTTATTAATTCTTATAAATTTAATCCTGGTTATTTTTCCATCTGCTCAGGCCCTGCTCCAGGAGAATAAAAAAGCAGCTCAACCGATAAGAGTGGGGGAGGAAAGTCGGGGACCTTGGTGGATGAAACAAACTGCCCTATCGGCCGAGGGTCGTCTGGCCAGCCTTAAAGGTAAATCCTGGTGGAAAAAAACTTTAGAACTTAAACCCGGGGAGTCAATGATTCTGGAAGAGAAAGGAGAAGCCAAGGACCGGATGGCAGTCAGAATTGAAAGTTATGGACCGGAAAATGGCGAAAAAACTGAAGTCTTGGTTTGGGTGATTGACGATGACGGCGACCAGAGCTTAAAAACAGGTGGGGATTTTCATGATGATTGTTATGTTTATGATTTTAACCGGGATGGCCAGGCCGAGCTGATGGTGGATTATGCTGACCAAGACGGCAACGGGCAGGCGGATTTTATGGAAGTAAGATATTTTGAGAGAGGCTATCTGACTCGGGTCTGGATAGGATACGATCTGGAAAATGTTGGGGAATTATTCAAATTCAGAAATCCCTTAGAATTGTTGGCAGAAAAACTGGACCTAAACTTAAACGGCAAAAAAATTTATAGTCAGAATGTTTATGATCAAGCCAAAAAGTCCTGGGCTCCATCCGAGATTTGCCCTCTGGCTAGTCTGGACTTGAATGGTGATGGTTTGAGTGAGATGATAGTTCGGTTTAACCTGGATGGAGACCCGTCTACCTTGGCTATTAGGAGTCTGGAAATCAGCCTGGATGCCGACCGCAGTGCCAATTTGGAAAATCCTTTTCATTATGACCTGGGCCTGGTTCTGGAAGGACGGAGAGTGTTTGATCTGAATGAGTTTAAGATATATTCCAGCAAGAGAAGACCACCGCAAGAGGTTTTTTTCGTTCCATATGAAAAGATTATGGACCTGATAAAAGAATATTCTGTCCAAACCGCTGGATTTTCCTGGAAGGAATTTCCTGAGGCCAGCCAAAAGGGGATGCCGGAAAACAGATGGAAAAGTCAGGAAATTGGCTGGTTATTTGAGAGGCGAACCTTATTTAGCTCATCTGACAATATCCAGAAATGGAATGTTAGAAGGGAAATTGCCGAAGGGCTGGAAAATTCACCAGAATTTTATTACAGCGACCTAGATCAGAGAATCCACATTTTCCAGGCCAAAGAAGGCTGGCTTCCGATTGGTTATGTAGCCGGACTGCCCAGGCTGGGAGAATTGCGTTATTTTGACACTGACGGTGATGGTTTTTTTGACCGGAGAGAGGTTTATCTGGTGAACAGTTCCAGGCCGGTTCTGGTTCTGGTGGCAAAAGATGAAAAGGCCACCAAAATACCTTTTGAGTTCAACTTTCTCTCTGATTTTTATTTAAAAAAAGCCCTGCCGGAAGCCTTATCAAGGTCGGAGAAGTTATTGTCAGCCATGAGGAAGGTCTATAATTATGAGCCGCCCCCAGAATATGAATCAGCTTTGAATAAATCTACCTTAAGCGAAAAGCGCTACCTTCAGGAAATTTATGTTCTCCTTTATTTCATTAGTTTGCGGGACCATTTTCTGACGATGGCCAATCAGACTCTGTTTAAGGATTTATCTGAAAATGAAACCAGGGGTGACCTGCACCCGAAAATTTTCCGTGATCCGCGCCAGGTGGCCAGTCCTTTGAGCTCTGACCGGGCCTGGAGGCTGGTTAGATTGGTAAATGAACTGGAGCAAGCTTACGCCCAGGGAGACAGCGACAGATTTTTAGAAATAATAAATAGGATTAAGGAACTTCAATTATAGATTTTATTTAAATAATTTGGACATCTGCTTTCTATTTTTTTCCCTTAAGAACCGAAACCATTTCTTCCACCAGCTCTTTAGAACCGAGATATAGAGCTGACCTCTGATGCAGATGAGCCGGTTTGATGGTCAGAATCGGTTGGCCGTTTTCATCCACCGCTGAACCGCCAGCCTCTCGGCACATGAAACTGACCACCGCCGCTTCATACAATAAGCGAAGTTTACCCTGTGGATAGTTTTTTTTGGGGTCAGGATGATTGACGATGGCCGGATAAAGAAATAATCCGCCGTTGCTGAGGATGCGGTGAAAATCACCGGCCAGAGCCCCGAGATAACGAAATTGGTACTTTTTCTCATTCTTGTTAAGCCAATTTCGGACTGGCTCAGCAAAATAATCTCGGTGAGCAGAGTTGAAGGATAATTCCCAGGTCTTTCGGTCGGCGGGTAGTTCCAGACAGGTCGGTTTAACATAGTTCATAGTCTCATCAATATGAAAGCGCCAGCAACCCGCTTCCTTTAGGGCGATAGTAAAAGTACCTGTCGGAATGACAAACATTCCGGCAGCAATGTATTCTTCTCCGGCTCTGAGATGACCGTCCTCTGGACCCTCCAGATTCTTCTTGGAGATTCCAAAAAGAAAACCTACAGGCAGGTTATGGGGGATATTGGAAGAACCATCCAGAGGGTCATAATAAACAAAATACCGGCCGGCAGCGTTCATGGGGATGATTTCATCTTCCTCTTCGCTCACGGCATAGATGACCCTTCCGGAACGAGCCAGATAATGTTTGACTACTTCATTGGCAATTTCGTCCAGTTTCATCACTTTCTCACCCTGGACATTGACCAGACCACTCAGCCCGAGATTTCCTCTCAGAGCCCCAGTTAGATAATAATGCTGGATTCTTTTAGCTGCATTAAGAATAGAATTCATAAGAATCAAGAAGTGATAAGTTCGTCCATGTCTTTCCTGATGTTCTAGTAAAAAATCCATAAAGGTAATCTCAAAATTAAGCATCTAATTTTCCTTTCTTGGCCATGTGATGAGGCTTTCTTATTATCATAAGATAAATTTCAATTCAAGGAATTGAATTCAGGTCGGCAGGTCAAATGAATGGCAATCGTCAACTGGAATAAATCGGCTTAAATCCCTTACCGAGCACTTCATAAGTGTCATTGATGATGACAAAAGCCTGGGGGTCAACTTTTTTTATAAAATTTTTGAGCTCAAAAAGTTGCTTTCGGTTAATGACGGTGATGATTATTTCGCCTTCCCGATTGAGGAAAAGAGAACGAGACTTGAGGGCGCTTCCGCTCCGGTTGAGTTGATTCAGGATAAAATTGGCGATCTGATCTGTCTGACTGGAAGTTATGATCACCATCTTGGAAAAACTCCAGCCCTCAAGCACTAAATCAATAACCTTAGAGGAGATAAAAAGAACTATGTATCCATAAAGCGGGGCTTCAAGATTCCTGAATACCAAACCCGAAGCTGAGATGATGATAAAGTCTGTAATCATGATGCCAATGCCTACTGTCAATCCTAAATATTTATTCAATATCAAACCGATCACATCGGACCCTCCGGTTGAAGCCTCTCCTCTGAAAACCAAGCCCAACCCCAGACCCAAGAGCAGGCCGCCATAGATTGAAGCCAGTAAAGGGTTTTCAGTTCCTTTTGGCAATCGGATGATTTCGTTAAAGAAGTCTATCAGAAGAGAGGAAGTGATCATTCCCAGGAGAGTGGTCAGAAGGTATTTTTTCCCCAGGAACTTATAGCTCATCAAGAGTATCGGGAGGTTCAGGGCGATGATGATCAAACCGACAGGAAGTCGGAATAAATAATTGATGATGATGGAAAGTCCTGATACGCCGCCCGGCACCAAGTGATAGGGAATTAAGAAGAGAGAATAGCCAATAGCCATGATCACTGAGCCCAGCAGGATCAGGCTAAAACTCTTTAGGAATCTTTTAAGATCATATTTTTTGAAGAAAAAATTGGTTTTCATCGTTGTCCTCTGCTCAGATGAGTTTCTGTTTTTCTAACATAAGCCTGAAGAGGTGTCAATTGCATCTTGCCCGGGCTAAAACTTCAGCCCTTGATTTTTGGCTAATTTTTGCTAAAATAGAAGCAGACTCTGTTGTGCTGGCTGGGCAGAGTCAAGGATACCCTCCTTCAATCATCCCCAAATTTAACATTTTCCCCTAACCCCACAGCCAGCACTCTGTGTGCTGGGTCAGATACTTTAGTGACACCTTAGAATCCTTCGAGTGGTGCTGAACATTAATCTCCTTCCCACTAAGAGAATTTTCAGTTTTCGTCTTATGACCAACTTAGGCACTGGGCCACAGACATCAACGAAGAGGGCAATTGATTGCCAAAAAATCCTGGGTAAAAGTATCACTGATGTATTGACCCCATACACTCTGTTTACAAAATCCAGGTTTTAAGTTATTTTTCTTTTTTACTATCATCAGAGACAAGATGTTAGAAAAAGAAAGTTTGGGTTTGAGCAGGCTCTGGAGCCGAGATTTTATTTTAGGCTTAACTTCCTATTTCTTTCTGTTTTTATCTGTAAGTCTTTTCTTCCTTCTGCCTCTTTTCTTGAAGCAATTCGGAGCGAGAGGCAGTCAGGTTGGCTTGATCATGGGGATTCATAGCCTGACAGCCATCATGATCAGACCTTTTTTTGGAAAGATGATAGACCGGAAAGGCAGCAAGAATATTTCTCTCCTGGGAATAGGAATCCTGATTCTGAGCGTTCCCTTTTTCCATTTTGTCCGGGATGCAGGAGCTTTTCCTGTTTTGCTGCGGGCTCTAACCGGTATTGGCTGGGGAATCAGCATGACTGCCACCATCACCATGTGCACTGATCTGGCTCCGGTTCAGAGCATGGCCAGATCCATCGGAATAGTCGGAGTGGCCGGTTTGATAGCCAATGCCGTTGGCCCTTCGCTAGGGGAAGAAATAATCAGAGGTTTTAGTTTTTCTGGTCTATTTAATTGTAGCCTTATTTTTCTCCTCATATCTTTTTTTCTGGTGACCATGACCAGAGAACTTCCCCGGGAGGACAGAGGTCCGGGAAACAATCAGGAAACCAGGAGAAGTTTGCTTGGAGCCAGTTCCTTGGCAGTATTATTGATCATTGGCTCTATGCCAATAATTCACGGTTCAGTTCGGGGAGCGATGATCTATTTTATGCCCCTGCTGGTAAAAACATTGAATCTTGGTCGGGTCGGTCCTTTTTTCATAATCTTTTCAGCTGCGGCTATTCTTTCCAGGTTTCAACTGGGTGGGGTTTCAGATTATTACGGGCGGAAGAAAGTTGTGTTTCTCTCGGCTCTAATCATTGGTTTGAATCTTCTTCTGATTTCCCAGATTAAATCCATGACCTGGCTACTGATAACCGGCTTTATCGGAGGTCTGGGGCAGGGGCTGATATTTCCGGCTCTCAGCACTTATATCATTGATTTCCTGGGTAGGGAAAATAAAGGCTTGGCCATCAGTCTTTACAACTCTCTGTTTGATGTTGGGATGGGCTTAGGCTCAATGTTTTATGGCTGGGTTACCGAACTGGTGGGCTTACAGCTGATGTACCTGGTGGCTGGTATTCTATTGCTTTTGGCTAACTTTATATTTAAGATAGAATCTCCGGAACTGAAAGGGCCGGGGACAGAAAGAAAAACAGGAGGGTAGAGATGGAAAACTTCTTGGAACTGATAAAAAAAAGGAGAACTATCCGACAATTCAGAGCGGAAGAAGTTCCTGAAAACATCCTCCTGGAGCTTTTGGACCTGGCCAGACTGGCGCCTTCAGCCGCTAACCTCCAACCCCTGGAGTTTGTCCTGGTCAACGACCCTGAACTAAGGAAAGAGATTTTTCCCTGTCTTCGTTGGGCAGCCTATATTAATCCGGCTGGAGACCCAAAACCTGGCCAGGAGCCAGTAGCCTATGTCATAATTTTGGTCAATAAAGAAATAAGGGAAAAAGGATATGAATATGATGTCGGAGCTGCAGCTGAAAATATCATAATAGGTGGTTTGACTCAGGGAGTAGGAAGCTGCTGGTTGATTTCCATTGACCGAGAAAAGTTGAAAGAAATCCTTGATATTCCCGAAAAATACAGCATTGATTCAGTTCTAGCCCTGGGATATCCAGCGGAAAGTCCGGTGGCCGAAGAGCTTCAAGATTCAGTCAAATACTGGAAGGATGAAAGCGGAACTCTGCATGTTCCAAAGCGCCAGCTGGAAAAAGTTGTCCATCTGAATCATTTTGGTCAGAGAATAAGGACTTAGCCTAAACTGCTTCTTCAATAGCCAGCCACGGTCATTTCTGCCACTTTGATCGTCGGTCCACAGATGGAGCTTTCAAAATGTAAATCATTACCAATGAGTTCAATGCTGTGGAGAATTTTTCCCAGATTGCCGGCAATAGTAACCTCTGAGACCGGATAGGCAATTTCTCCATTTTCAATCCAGAGGCCAAAGGCTCCCCGGGATATATCTCCAGTTACTGAATTTAGGCCATGGCCTATTACTCTGGTAAGAAGCAATCCTTTCCTGGTAGATTTGATAATTTCTTCTGGACTTAAAGAGCCGGGTTCCAGATAAAAATTGTTTGGCACCACATTGTGACCATTGCCGTTTCCGGTAGAACTTAGGTTTAATTTGCGGGCGGCATAAGTATTGCAAAGAAAATTTTTTAAGACGCCTTTTTCTATTACCTTGGTTTTTTGAGTTGGAACACCTTCGGCATCAAAAGGCCTGGAACCCAGTCGGGCCGGTAACAGACCATCGTCTATTACTGTAATCAAATCGTTACCGATTTTTTCTCCGAGTTTGTCGGCCAGGAAGGACATTTTCTGGTAAACAGCGGTCCCCGAAACGCAAGAAAAGAGAAAAGCCAGCAACCAGGAGGTCATAGTTGGCTCAAAAATTACTGGGACATTTTGGGTTTTAATCTTGCGAGGATTAAGCTGCCGCACGGTCCTTTCTACTGCTTTTTTGGCCACTTCTTCTGGAGATGCCAAATCTTTTAAGTGCCTCTTAGATGAAAACCAGTAATCTTCAACTAGCTGGTTGCCGCTTCCGGCCTGGAGACCGAGACTGAGACTACAATAAGTCTGGAGATACTCTCCGACAAAGCCGTTGGAATTCACCAATACTGTCTTGAGTTCATTACTGACAAAGCTAGCCCCAAAAGAATTAGTTATTCTCTTATCCTTCAAAGCGATTTTTTCTGTGGTCAAAGCCAGCTTGATTTTTTCCTGGGGCTTCATTCTGGAGATTTCCGGGTCATATATTTTTAAGGAAGTCTCATTGACCTTAAACCGAGCTGGTTTTGGTAGTCCCACATACTGGTCAGCATGAGTCAGTTGAGCTCTCTTTATGGCATTTCTGATCAGAGCCTGCAGAGTGCTCAAAGTGAGGTCTGAAGAACTGGCCGAGGCTACTCTTTTATCCTTAAAAATTCTCAAGACACAATAGCGGGAGCCAGCTTCAACTAAATTTTCAATCTTCCCTAATCTGATATCAACATTGAACTCCAATCCATCGTACAGAGTTACCTCAACCTCGTCGGCACCCTGTCTTTTACCATAATTGACCAGCCTTTCGGCCAAATTTCTCAGGTTATTGGTTTCAGGAGCGGCCATCATTTTATTCCCCCGATGGTCATTCTGGAAATCTTCAGGGTCGGACAGCCGTCCGAGACTGGAACATCCTGGCCTTCCTTGGTACAAGTCCCAGTCTGCAACCCGAATTCCAGGTCCGAACCAACCATTTTTACCTTTTGAAGAATGTCAAGGTTGGTTCCAATCAGCGTCGCCTGCCTAACTGGTCGGGTTAGCTGGCCGTTTTCTATTAAGAACCCCAGAGTGACAGAAAAAGTAAATTTTCCCGAATCTTCTACCTGACCGCCTGAGAGTCGGCTAACATAAAATCCTTTCTTGACTGAATGGATTATTTCTTCTGGAGAATATTCTCCAGGGGCGATAAAAGTGTTGCTCATTCTGGGCAGAGGCCAGGTCGTGAAATCCTGACGCCGGCCATGGCCGTTTACCCGAGCCTTCATCAACCGAGAAGAAAGAAAATCTAGAAGGAATCCGCTGACCACTCCCTTTTCCACCAGCAGCACTTTTTGAGCTCGGTTGCCCTCGTCGTCAAAATTATAAGAGCCTCTAAATCCTGGCAGGGTCGGGTCATCATAAATATTAATTTGCTCGCAGCCCACTTTTTGGCCCAGTTTATTCCAGAAGATTGAAGTTTTTTTCCGGATGAAATCAGCTTCCAGAAGATGACCCACAGCCTCGTGGATGAGCACTCCGCTATGTCCCGGCGCCAGAACTACGGGCAATTCTCCGGCCGGCGGCTCAATAGCTTCCAGTAAAAGGCAGGCCTCCCGGGCCGCTTCCAATCCGATTTTTTCAGGGGTAAGCTGGTGGTAAAAATAATTTAAGTCTACCCGGCCTCCGCCCCCAAAAAATCCGGATTCCCAGCGGCCGTTTTTTTCAGCCAGCGCCATCACCACCAGTTTGACCATTGGCCGGCTGTCTACGACTGAAATTCCTTCTGAATTTAGCAACCAGACCTGCTGCAGTGATTCTCCGTAAGCCACCTGGACTTTTTTTATTGATGGATTATGCTTCAGAGCAGAAAGATAAGCTCTTTGAACTAAGTCAATTTTTTCTGATAAAGGCAGGGAAGTAGCCGCCTTTCGGGCCAGAGCCACATCTTTTCTTGGCCTGAAATGTTTTAAGTAAATTCTGGACGTTTTTTTCCCGTTTGAGCCGGCTATGGCTGCTGCCGCCAGAGCCACTTTATTGATTTTTTCAGTTGATAGGTCGTTAGTATAAGCATAGCCCGTTTGGTCTTTCTTGATGACTCTTATCCCCAGCCCCATGGTGATGGTTTCAGCAGATTCTTTGATCAGGTCTTCTTCCATCAAGATAGAGCGATCTATCCTGTATTCAAGAAAAAGGTCAGAAAAATCTCCGCCCCGGGATAGAGCAATCTGCAGAATCTTTCTGAGGTCATTGGAATTAAGCTGAATTGGGAAGTTTCCAGTTTTTTTCATTCCAGCTTTTTACCATCCTTATTAAGCCCTGGTAGGAAAATTAAGGTGAATTTTGACATAAAAATTGCTCCTTGGCAATAGTTCTCGGGTTAATTGAGGCTCCTCCTATCTGGAAATCAGGTTGACGGTGTAAGATCAAATCCCTATAATCATCTATCATGGACTGGGCAAAGATAGACAATCTTATTGCGCTGGCTCTGGCTGAGGATATGCCGGCAGGGGATATCACCACCGAGGCGGTAGTTCCACCTGAAGTTCAGGCTAAGGCCGTCTTTCTGGCCAAACAGGATGGCCTCCTGGCTGGGATTGATATAGCAGCTCGGGTTTTGGCCAAGGTGGACCCTGAAATTATGTTCAAAAAAATCAGGGAAGACGGTCAGGAATTTGTCAACGGCCAAATCTTAGCCGAGGTCAGGGGCCGAGCCGCATCCATACTAAAGGCCGAAAGAACCGCCTTAAATTTTCTTCAGCGTCTTTCAGGCATCGCTACTTTGACCAGAAGTTTTGTGGAGGCGGTCAAAGGGACCAGAGCCAGGATTTTGGATACCAGGAAAACTACCCCCGGCTGGAGACCTTTAGAAAAGTATGCCGTCCGGATGGGCGGGGGACAGAATCATCGTCTCAACCTATCAGAGATGATGATGATTAAGGATAACCATATTAAAATTGCCGGGGGAATAGCTTTGGCTTTGAAGAAAGCCAGAGAATACTTAAAGGCCAAGAATCTTTTGGGCATAGTGGTTGAGGTTGAAGCGACCAATCTTACTGAGGTCAAGGAAGCCCTGGAAAATGGGGCTGACTGGATAATGTTAGATAATATGCCTTTGGACCAGATTAAAGCCGCTGTGGAATTAGTTGGAGGAAAGGTTCCTTTAGAAGTTTCCGGTAAGGTTAATCTCCAGACGGTCCGAACTCTGGCCTTAACCGGAATAGATTATATTTCAGTGGGTGCCTTAACTCATTCCTATAAATCAGCTGATATTTCTCTGGAATTTATTTAAGGTTCGTTGATGAAAAATATGAATCCTCAAGTAGAATTCTTATCCGACCTTTTGATAATCGGATGCGGGATAGCCGGGGCTACGGTTGCTCTAGAAGCAGCCCGGCAGGGTCTGGAAGTCAACCTGGTAGTCAAATCACCCGGGATTGAGGGTTCCAATACATACTGGGCCCAGGGTGGAATAGTTTCTTTTGGTGATGATGACGACCCCGAACTGCTCAAAGAAGATATCTTAAAAGCTGGCGACCGCATCAATAACCCCGAGGCCGTAGAACTATTGGTGAAGGAAGGGAAGAAAGCGGTTGACCGGATTTTAATTGAGGAGCTGAAGATTCCCTTTGCCCGTTCTTCTCCGGAAAAATTGGATTACGCCTTAGAAGGCGGACATTCAAGACGGCGGATTCTCCATGTGGAGGATGTCACCGGTCAGAAGATTGCTGCAGCCTTTTTCCAGAGACTTAAACAGTTTCCCAACATCCACCTTTTTTTTGACCATACAGCAGTTGACCTGTTAACCATTCCCCATCATTCAACCAATCCTTTAAGTTACTACCGTCAGCCGAGATGCGTTGGTGCTTATGTTCTGGACAATCAGACCAGAGCGGTAAAAAAATTTATAGCGCCTTATGTAGTCCTGGCTACCGGTGGCTGCGGAGCTGTCTATCAATTCACCTCCAATCCCCGGACGACGATCGGAGCAGGCTATGCCATGGCTTTAAGGGCTGGAGCCAGGATTGTCAATATGGAGTATATTCAATTTCATCCGACTGCCCTGTATCACCGCGACGCTGATTCCTTCTTGATTTCAGAATCAGTAAGAGGCGAGGGGGCCCGGCTTAAGACCAAAGATGGTCGGATTTTTATGGAGAAATACAGCCCTCAGAGAGAACTGGCTCCCAGGGATGAAGTGACCAGAGCTATTTACCAGGAGATGATTGACACCAATTCAAGCTTTGTTCTGTTAGATCTTGCCAGTTATGCCAAAGTGGATATAAAAAAGAGGTTTCCTTATATTTACAGAACCTGCCTTAAGTACGGAATTGATATAACTAAGCAGCCTATTCCGGTAGTGCCAGCAGCTCATTTCTGCTGCGGCGGAGTTCTGGTAGATACTTGGGGCCGGAGTTCGCTTGAAGGTTTGTATGCGGTGGGTGAAGTGGCCTGCAGCGGTGTTCATGGAGCCAATCGTTTAGCTTCAACTTCACTACTGGAAGGGCTGGTGTGGGGGATAAGAGCCGCCAGACACATTGTTGAGCACTTTGAACCGGGCCTTCCTTACAGTCCCTCTCAGATTCATCCCTGGTATTACCCAGAGAATGAAGAAGAAATTGACCCGGCTTTGATCCATCAGGATTGGGCAACCATCAGAACCACCATGTGGAATTATGCTGGCATTATCAGAACCGGCAAGCGCCTGGAAAGGGCCAGAGCTGACCTGGAATACCTAAAACACCGGATTGATAAATTCTATAAAGAAGCACCCATGGATCCGGAGATCGTTGACCTGAGGCATGGCATCCAGGTCGCCCTGATGATTACCTATGCGGCCCTGGCCAATCCGCTGAGTCGTGGCTGTCACTATCGCCAGGATTGAGAACGCAAAAATTTTGCTTTTAGCGGTGGCAGATTGGAATGAGCTATTCTATAATAGGAAAAATTGACGATTCCAATGGAGAACGTTGATGTCAGAGCAACTTGACCTGAAAAAGACCTTAAATTTACCTCAAACTTCTTTTGCCATGAAGGCTCAATTAGCCCAAAAGGAACCAGAGATAATCAAGAAGTGGGAGCGAATTAGCCTATATGAGAGAATAATTGAAAATAGGCGAAAAAGACCAACCTTTATCCTCCACGATGGACCACCTTATGCCAACGGTCATATTCATCTGGGAACAGCCTTAAACAAAATATTAAAAGATTTTATCGTCAAATCCAGAACGATGAGCGGTTATCTTTCTCCCTATGTTCCGGGCTGGGATTGCCATGGACTGCCGATTGAAATCAGAGTGGACCAGCTCTTGGGCGAAAAAAAGAAGAAAATGTCGGTAATTGAGATAAGAGAAGAATGCCGAAAATATGCTCTAAAATTTATTGATATTCAGAGAGAAGAGTTTATCAGACTGGGGGTCTTTGGCCAATGGGAAAAACCCTATCTGACGATGAACCCCGAATATGAAGCTGATATTCTGAGGTTTTTGGCCGAATTTTTTGCCTCGGGCAATGTTTATAAAGGCAAAAGACCAGTTCACTGGTGTCTCCACTGTCAGACCGCCTTAGCTGAAGCTGAGATTGAATACAAAGAAAAAAAATCTCCGTCCATCTACGTAAAATTCCCGTTGATTTCTGACCTGTCAACAAAATTCCCCGAGCTGAAGGGTAAAAAGGTTTCGGTTATAATCTGGACAACCACGCCCTGGACTCTGCCAGCCAACCTGGCCATTGCCTTCCATCCTGATTATGAATACGTAGCCGCCGAAGCCGGGGAAGAGGTTTTTATCTTAGCCCGAAGATTGCTCCCAGTAGTTGCTGAGGAGCTGGGCTGGGGAAAATACAGGGAACTGATTATCTTTTCCGGTCGGGAGCTGGAAGGATTAAAAGCCAAACATCCTTTCCTCAACAGAGAATCGCTGTTGGTCCTGGCTGACTATGTTACCCTGGAAGATGGAACAGGTTGTGTCCATACTGCGCCAGGACATGGCTATGATGATTACTTGACCGGAATGACCTATGGACTTGAGATATATACTCCTGTAGACGAGGAAGGCCGGTTTCTGCCTCAGGTGGAAAGGTACGGAGGGCTGAATGTTTTTGAGGCGAATCCTAAAATTGTAGAAGACCTGAAAAAAGATGGTACCCTCCTTAAAAAGAGTGAAGTCAGCCATTCCTATCCCCATTGCTGGAGATGTAAACAGCCAGTAATTTTTCGGGCGACCGAACAGTGGTTTATCTCCATGGACAAGAATCAGCTCAGACAGAAAACTCTGGCAGAGATTAGAAAAATCCGCTGGATTCCTTACTGGGGCGAAGAAAGAATTGCTAACATGATGCAGAGTCGCCCAGATTGGTGTATTTCAAGACAGCGTTCCTGGGGTGTCCCGATCCCGGCATTTTATTGTGAGACCTGCGGGAGCATAATGGCTGATGAAAGAATAACCAAGTGGGTGGCTGATATTTTTGAAAAGCATGGTTCCAATGCCTGGTTTGAAAGGTCAGCCTCGGAGCTTTTGCCTCCAGGGCAAAAGTGTCCAACCTGCGGCGGAAACAATTTTCGCAAGGAAAACAACATCCTGGATGTCTGGTTTGAGTCTGGAGCCAGCCACGGCATCCTTGGTAAAACCCCGGAATTGCCCTGGCCGGCTGATATTTATGTAGAAGGCCATGACCAGTATCGTGGTTGGTTCAACAGCTCCCTGGTTATAGGAGTGGGAGCTAAGAACGGCTCTCCCTACAGAACCTGCTTGACTCATGGTTTTGTTCTGGATGAACAGGGTCGGGCCATGTCTAAATCGCTGGGCAATTTCATAGAACCCTCCGAAATCATATCAAAACACGGGGCGGAAATTCTCAGATTGTGGGTGGCTATGCTGAATTACAAAGAAGATGCCCGCTTTGGTCAGGAGATACTGCAGCGGTTGGTAGAAGCCTACCGTAAGATACGTAATACCTGGCGTTTTCTTCTTGGTAATCTTTATGATTTTAATCCGGATACTGACAGAGTTAAAGATGAGGAACTGCTCTGGTTAGACCGCTGGATCCTGGAAAGGGGAAGGCAAGTTCTCCAGCGGGTGCTTAGAGCCTATGAAGATTATGAGTTTCATGTAGTTTTCCATTCACTCTATAACTTTTTTACGGTTGACCTGAGTGCCTTTTATCTGGATGTGATTAAAGACCGGATGTATTGTTCAGGGCCCAAATCAGTACTAAGGCGTTCCGGACAGACAGCTATGTTCAGGGTCTTAGAAAACACATTAAGGCTGATGGCTCCAATCTTGCCTTTTACCGCTGATGAAGCCTGGGAAGCCATGCCCGATTTCAGGGGCAAAGCAGATTCAGTTCACCTCTGCACTTTTCCTGAAGATACCCAGTCCTGGCTACCGGAAGCCCAGATGAAAAAAGTTGATAAACTCCTGGAAATCAGAGAGCTGGTTCAGAAAGAGATGGAAAAAGCCCGCGAAGCCAAGCTGATCGGCAATTCTCTTGAAGCCCAATTGGTTTTCAGGGTGCCGGAGGAAATCTTTGACCTTCTGGCCGAATTCCAACCGGACCTGCCGACGGTCTTTATCGTTTCTGCGGTCCGGGTAGAACCTTCTGAGAACAAAGAAGTATCCATAACAGTTGAAAAGGCTAAAGGACAGAAGTGCGAGCGTTGCTGGAACTTTTCCCCCAGTGTTGGTCAGTACCCTGATCATCCTTCAGTCTGTTCTCGCTGCGGTCTGGTCTTGAAGAATGAGATGGGCTTATGAAGAAAATCTTCAAAAAAAATTATTTTTATTATTTGTTCATCGTCTTCTGGCTGGCTCTGGATCAGTTAACTAAATTCTTGGTAGCTAAGTCGCTCAATCTTTATCAAATAGTCTCCGTTATTCCCGGTTTTTTTAATTTGACCCGAGTTCATAATCGGGGAGCGATTTTTGGTTTCTTAGGTCAGACCAGCAATTCTCTGGCCCTGATATTCTTAAATGCAGGAGCCCTGCTGGCTTTTGTTGTTGTCTGCTATTATTTTCTGAAGACTCCCCCTGAGATGTTTTTGACCAGGATAGCTTTTGCTTTGGTAATCAGCGGCGCCATGGGCAATATTATTGACCGGATTTTCCGGGGTTTTGTGATTGATTTTTTGGATTTCTACATTGGTAGATTACACTGGCCCTTTTTTAACCTGGCTGATAGCTGCATTACCATAGGGGCTATCTTGCTGATTTATAACCTTTTCAGGAGTCAGAAAAAATGCACCCCATCCTCATCCGAATCGGCGTCCTGACCATCCATACCTATGGCTTTTTTATGGCCATTGGGGTGGCGGCAGCGCTCATTTTCATTTATTATCAGGGCAAAAAAAGAGGATTTAACCCCGATAAGTTGCTGGATGCGGCCTTTTGGATTTTATTGATTTCTCTGTTGGGAGCCAAACTGATCCTATTCTTAGGTCACATCTCTTATTACCTTGAAAATCCAACTGAACTGTTGAGCCTGGCCCGGTCAGGTGGAGTTTTCCAGGGTGGCCTGACCTTTGGTGTTATCTTTGCCATATTTTATTTTAGGAAGAAAAAGATGCCACTCTGGCCGATAGCTGACCTGGTGGGCCCAGCCATTGCCTTAGGACATGGATTTGGCCGTCTGGGCTGCTTTTCCGCCAGTTGTTGTTATGGTCGGGAATGTTCTTTACCCTGGGCCGTGGTGTTTAGGAATGAATATGCTCACGAATTAACAGGAATTCCCTTAAATACCCCCTTGCATCCCGTACAGCTCTATGAAGCTGCCCTGAATTTTCTCAACTTTTTCCTTCTTTTCTTAATCCTTAAAAGAAAAAAATTCTCGGGGCAGGTTTTCAGTTTCTATGTGATTAACTATTCTATAATCCGTTTTTTTACTGAATATTTCCGGGGGGACCATGCTGAGGATACTTTTTTAGTCAGGGGCCAGTCAGCTTTTAGCAGCCTTTCTCTGCCTCAACTTTATTGTCTGATAGCCCTGGCTTTTGGTTTGGTCCTTTATTTTGTTCTCAAGAAAAGAAAAAGTGATTGAAAAAAAGTTTCAGGTTCTTTCTGCAAAAAATCAAAGGCTGGACTTATTCCTAAAATCTAAGATTCAAGAGTTCAGCCGGGCTCATATCCAGAAAGCTATCAAAGAAGGCTGGGTTCGGGTAAATGACCGGCCGGTTAAGGCCAGCTACCGTCTTAAAGAAGGAGACCTGGTCTCAGTGCAAATAATTGAAACCCTGACCGAAAATGAGCTTAAACCTGAAAAAGTTGATTTTGATTTGCTGTATGAAGATGATCAAATACTGGTTATCAATAAACCCTCCGGGCTGGTCGTCCACCCGGGAGCCGGTGTCAGGAGTGGAACTCTGGTCAATGGCCTGTTATACCGTTATCCCGAAATCAAGTTAGTCGGCTCTCCAGCCAGACCGGGAATAGTTCACCGTCTGGATAAAGAGACTTCTGGAGCGATGGTAGTTGCCCGAAGTCAGGTTGCTTATCAGGCTTTGCGGCAACAGTTTGAAGAACGGAAAATAAAAAAATTTTACCTGGCTTTGGCCCTCGGACGATTCAAACAAAAAAAAGGAATTATAGACCTTCCTCTGGGACGCCATGTCCACCACCGCCAGAAAATTTCAGTCAAGACCAGAAAGCCCCGGGTGGCCATCACTCATTATGAGGTTCTGGAGGAATTCAAAGGAACCAGCTTCTTGATGTTGAAGCCCTTGACCGGCCGAACTCATCAACTTAGGGTTCACCTTTCAGCCATAGGTCATCCGTTAGTAGGAGATAGCAGGTACGGGGGAGGGGGGAAAAAACAATTGGTCAAATGCCCCAGACTCTTTCTCCATGCCTGGAGAATCGCTTTGCAGCATCCAGTTTCAGGCCAGGAAGTGGAGTTTGAATGTACTTTGCCGGCCGAGCTGAATCTTGTGCTTCAGAGCGAGAGGCAACAAAAATAATTAGGCTCCTTACCTTGAGTAAATACGATTTTTTTACTATTATATATGTTTAGCATCCAAGAATTTCTTTCTTGGCCTTTGACAAACCTGATACTGGAGGAATAAAGATGCCAGATTATAGTCCAGAAAAGCTCAGAAATATTGCCTTCGTCGGACATGGCTCGTCAGGTAAAACCTCTTTGACCGCGGCCATTCTGTTCGTGGCTGGGGCAACCAGCAGACTGACTAAGGTTGATAAAGGGAATACTGTGACCGATTACGACCCGGAGGAAATAGAGAGAAAAATTTCAATTAATTCAGCCCCCTGTTTTGTGGAGTGGAAGGGAAACAAAGTCAACATAATTGATACTCCAGGATACAGCAGCTTTCTCTGGGATACCAGGGCCAGTCTGAGAGCTTCGGATTCAGCTCTGGTTGTGGTTTGTGGGGTAGCAGGAGTGGAAGTCGGAACGGAAAAAGTTTGGGAAATGCTGGAAGACCTTAAACTGCCCAGGATGATAGTGATAAATAAGCTTGACCGGGAAAATGCCAGTTTTAAGCGGACTGTGGATGAAATCCAGCAGTTTTTTGGCCGTCAGGCTATTCCGGTTCAGATACCGGTGGGAGAGGAAAAGAATTTTTCTGGAGTCGTGGATCTGATTCAAAAGAAGGCCTATTTGTTTGAAAAAGATGAAAGTGGAAAATATAAGGAAACAGAAATTCCAGCTGACCTAAAAGAAGAGGTGGAGAAAAGATTTACTCAATTGGTAGAAATTGTGGCTGAAAGCGATGAGAAGCTGATGGAAAAATACTTTGAACAGGGTGAACTGACTACTGAAGAACTCCTGAAAGGGTTGAGAAAAAGTGTTCTGGACCACCAGATCTTTCCTATTTTTGCCGCATCCGCTCTTCTAAATATTGGAGCCCAACCGATACTGGATGGGATAGTGGATTTTATGCCTTCCGCAGCCGAAAGAGGCAAAGTGAGAGCTAAGATTAAAGGTCAGGAACAAGAACTTCCTCTACTCGTTGACGGACCTTTCGCTGCCCTGGTTTTCAAGACTATCTCTGACCCTTATACCGGAAGAATTTCTTTGATGAGAGTATTATCGGGCAAAATCAGTCCTGAGGCTACCGTTACCAATACCTCTAAAGATACAGATGAAAAGCTGGGAGGGCTATTCTTCCTCCAGGGCAAAGAACAGATCCCGGCCGGGCAGGCTAAAGCCGGAGATATAGTGGCTACAGCCAAGCTCAAAGCCACCTTAACCGGCGATACTCTCTGTGCCAAGGGTGCTGAGATTGAGTTTGAACCGATTAAATTCCCTGAGCCTTCTATTTCTTTTGCTATTGAACCAAAGACTAGAGCTGATGAAGATAAGATTTCGCAAGCAACCCATAGGGTAACAGAGGAAGACCCGACTATCAGGATTGAGAGAGACCCAGAAACCAATCAATTGTTGATTTCCGGTAATGGTGAGCTTCACGTCAGGATAATCACCGAGAAATTGAAAAAGCGCTATAACGTTGATGTGGAATTAAAGCCCCCCAAGATCCCTTACCGGGAAACCATCAAGGGGCGTTCGGATGTCCAGGGTAAATACAAGAAGCAGACCGGAGGCCGTGGTCAGTATGGCGATTGTAAGATAAAGATGGAACCCTTGCCCAGGGGAAAGGATTTTGAGTTTGAGGACAAGATATTTGGCGGAGCTATTCCCAAAAACTTCATTCCGTCTATTGAAAAGGGAATTCAGGAGGCCAGGAAAAAAGGAGTTCTGGCTGGCTATCCAGTGGTGGATTTCAAAGTAATTCTCTATGACGGTTCTTACCACGAAGTTGATTCCTCTGATATAGCCTTCAAGATAGCAGCCTCCATGGCCTTCAAGAAAGGAATGAAAGAAGCCAGGCCAACTCTCCTGGAACCAATCATGAACGTGGAAATCTACACTCCAGAAGCCTATATGGGAGACATCATGGGAGCCTTGAATGGCCGACGGGGCAAAGTTCAGGGCATGGAGCAGAAAGGCAACATGAGAATTCTGAAGGCCTTGGTTCCTATGGCTGAAATGCTGGATTTTGAACCAACCCTGACTTCCATCACCGGAGGTCGTGGTTCGTTCCTCATGGAATTCTCTCACTATGAAGAAGTACCGGTTCAGATTCAACAGAAAATAATTGCAGAAGCGATTAAAGAGGGCAGGGTGAAGCCCGAAGAAGAATAGGCTGGTTTCTGAAAGCAGTTATTAGTTCTAATCCTTTCTTTCTGTCCTATATATTATTCTTGAACAAGAGAAGTTTAATTTCTGGAATTTGATAATGGCAAATATCTCATCAGCTCAACTTGAGCCAGCATCTAATTTGAATTAATTCTGGTCTTATCCTTCTGATTAAAAAATCTCTTTATTCCTGACAAACTCTGATTATAATATTGTTATTATGGAATGAGGATTAATTTCTAGTCAGGAGAATGACATGTATTTGAGAAAGAAAACTTTATTGATGCTGGCCCTTATGGTCTTTCTGTTGAGCCAATTTTTAACCCTGAGGATATCGGGTTGTACTTTAATTCTGGCTTCCGGCAAGGCTACAGCCAACGGTCGTCCTTTAATGTGGAAGAACCGGGATACATCAGAATTGTTGAACAAATTGATGTACTTCAAAGGGGCGAAATTTAATTTCATCGGATTAATAAATTCCGGAGATGCTCAGGGTCAGGAAATCTGGGCCGGTTTGAATGAAAAGGGATTGGCCGTGATGAATTCTCAGGCCGAAGACCTGGCGATCAAAGAAAAAAAGTTTAACGGGGCGGGAAACGGAGCCTTCATGAAGCTGGCTCTGGGCGAGTGCGCCTCAGTTGATGATTTTGAAAAACTGCTGCAGAGAGAAAAAGGCAAATGGGACCTGTCAGCCAATTTCGGGGTAATAGACGCTCTGGGCAATGCCTGTTTTTTTGAGACTTCCAGCGAATACTACACCCGTTTTGAGGCCAACGATAAAAAAGTTGCGCCATTTGGCTATATAGTCAGAACTAATTATGCTTATACCTCCCCTGATTATCTGGAAGGTGGAGGCTTTATCCGCTTTGAAAGAATGTCTCACCTGGCGGAGACAGCTTTTGCCACCAGACAGCTGGGGGTAAGGTTCATTCTCCAGCAAGCTGCCAGAGATTTAATCCAGGAAAAACTCCATTCTTATCCTTTGAGCATTAATCTGCCTGAGGACCCAGCCAGACCGCTTTACATCAATACCAATGACACTATTAATCGTAACATCACGGCTTCGGCTGTGGTTTTTGAAGGGACCTCCAATCCCGAACGACCGGACCTGACTACAATGTGGGTGCTGCTGGGTCAACCCATCAGCATCGTTGCCATTCCGGTCTGGCCCTATGCAGGACAAGTTCCAAGAGCCAGTTCGGCTCCGGATAAGGAAACCTGTGAACTTAATTCTTTTTCCAGGAAGCTTGTTGCTTATCTTTATCCTGACCAGAGAGGAAGAATGCCCCAGTATCTTAACGTTAATCGGCTGCGAACCTATGGAGGCGAGGGAGTCCTGGCAAAGATTTTCCGGATTGAAAATCAGGTCCTGGAGAAGGTGGCTTCTCAGATTAAAATTTGGGAAAAGAAAAAAGAGAGTCCGGAGAAGGTTGCGGAATTCCAAGAATTACTGGCTGACCAAGTGCTCAAAAATCTTCAGGCAGAATTTCCTGATATAAAATGAATTAATTAGGATTCTTCAATCTAGAAAGATTAGACCTAAGAATGCTGGAGTTTAAGGAAATGAATTTCAAACCGATAAGACTCATTTTGGTATTTTCAATCATATTTTCTATGGCGATTTTGGCCTGGGGTGAAGACCGCTCTCTGACCTTGCCCTTGGGACCCAAGCCATACCGGGGAAAATTAATCAACATCAAAGCTGGTCAGTTATATTCAGCCCGCAGCGGTAAAGCGGTGGCTTTTGAACGGATGATAAAAGAAATGGCCAGAGCCCGTTTTGTCTATCTTGGAGAAACTCATGATGACCTGGAGATGCATGACTGGCAATACAAAATAATAAGAGCACTTTATGAGAACGAGGCCAGTCTGGCTATCGGACTTGAACAGGTAACAGTGGACCTGCAGCCAGTCCTGGACAGTTGGGTATCTGGCGAGCTGGATGAGGAAACTTTCTTAAAGCGACTTAGCTGGTACCTGACCTGGAATTTCAACTATGGATATTATAAAAAGATATTTGATTTTGCCCGTGAAAAGAAAATTCCGGTTTTTGCTCTTAACGTCCCCAGAAATCTGATAAACAAGGTCAGGCTTCAAGGATATGAGGCCCTTAGTGAGGAAGAAAAAAATCTGATTCCGGCTTTAGACCTGAAAAATGAAGAACACCGTTTGCTGATAAAGACTATTTTTGAATCAGAGGAAATTTCACCTCAGATGAAAGGGAATAATCTGGAGGCTATGTTTGAAGCTCTGTATAGGGCTCAGGTGGCTTGGGATGAGACCATGGCCCGTAATGCTGTCAGAGCGGTTGAATCCACGGGAAAGAAGATAGTTATCCTGGCCGGCTCCGGACATCTGCTCTATAGCCTTGGGATTAACCTGAGGGTGGCTCGTCTGAGGCCTCAGCCTTCAACTACAGTCGTTGGTCTTCAAGTTTCAGAGGGAACCGGGCTACAAGTCTCAAGGGGATTGGCTGATTATATTTATGGAGTCCAAGAGAAAATTTATCCTTACTACCCAGCCATCGGATTAAGTTTAAAAAAAGTGGAAGGCCTGGAAAACTTAGTGGTCAGTTCTGGACCGAATGAACCTCTGGCTGCCTCAGCTGGTTTCCAGAAAGGGGATGTGATAATTTCAGTTGAGAATAAGTACTTCACTAACCTCCAGGACCTGAGAATGTTTCTTTCAGGTTTCAATTGGGGCAGCGAGTTGTCGGTCAAGGTCTTGAGAAATGGAGAGGTAGTCAATTTGCTCTTAAAACTTGATCCGCAGGTTATAATTAAAAAAAATAAATAAAAAAGGAGGAAAAAATGAATCATAAAAAAAGAATGGTTATTTTCTTTAGTCTCATATTTTTATTCAGTGTCCTGGGCCAGGCTGCCAGCCCGATTAAGACCCCAGCAGAAGAGGTTCGCTTCATCAAGTACAGCCAATATGAAGATATAGCCCGATTTCTTTCTGTTCTTGAAGCCAGGTCCGGAGTCTTAAAAGTCAGAATTATCGGAAAGACCAAAGAAGTAGAAAATTATCCTGCCCGTGACCTTTTTCTTTGTGTCCTGACAGAAGAAGGAGTAAAAGAGCCGGAAGCCCTAAACCGTAATAAACTGACTATTATGTACATAGCTTCTCAACATGGAAATGAACAATCAGCCAAAGAAGCTGCTCTGAGGTTGATCCGCGATCTGGCAGTTGGCGAGTTGAGACCACTGCTCAAAAAGATAAACGTTTTGGTAATACCCCAGGCTAATCCTTATGGTAATTATTATGATATCCGCCAGAATGAAATCGGTCTGGATCTCAACCGTGATCATGTCAAGCTTGAAGGGGAAAGCACCAAAGCTATTCATAGAGCTTTCAGCCTTTATCAACCAGAGGTCACTATGGATATCCATGAAAAAGGTGATGATTATTACCGGGTTTCTGTGGGTTGCGTTTCCAATTTAAATATTAATCAAAATCTTCAGGACTTTTCCCGGAAGCTGCTATTTCCTGAGATTGAAAAGAAACTGGCCAAAAAAAGGATAACTTTTCATGAATATCTAGTCAGCGATCCTTTAGGGGTGGATACTTCTTCCGGGGCCACGATTCCGGGCCAGGAAAGTGCCCGGGAGATGATGTACCGTTACAGCACCACTGACCTTAATGACGGTCGTAATAGTCTGGGAATCTACGAGACTCTGGCTTTTATCCAGGAAGGAGCTTCCCGCCACGACCTTTCTACCTTGGAAGCCCGGAGTAACTGGCAGTATGAAGGATTAAGAGCTATGGCTGAGATTGTTTCCGACCGTTCTGAAGAAATAATCAAAATGGTCCGAGAATTAAGAACTAACCTTATCAAAAGGGCAGAAATCAGGTCACCCGAAGATCCAGTACATCTGAGAATGCAATATGCCAGAGACCCGAAGCAGCCCGAGCTGGTCATAAAAGCTTTTGAGCGGTCTGCCTCTCCGATAAGAGGTATACTCAAAGTTGATAAAAAGGCAGGCGATTACCTAACGGTTGATGATATAAGCCCCTATCCGGGTCCTTCAGACTTAAAAGTAATAACCAGGGTGGAAAAGCACTGGTTTCCCCAGGTTGAATCAAAACTGATAATAAGCCGGCCTTTCAGCTACTTAATTCCTGGCAACAGACTTGACTTAGTAGAAGTTCTGGTTTTGCATGGAATCAAAGTCCAGATGCTGGAGAAGGACTCAACGGTTGAAGTTGTGGCTTATAAGATTAAAGAAATCGTGCCAGCAAATGCAGATTATCTGGCGCCGGAAAAAATAGAGGTTCAGCCAGAGAAAATCAAGGTCCTGGCAAAAAAGGGAGATTTTTTTGTTTCCTGTGTCCAACCCGCTGCCAACCTCATTCCCTGTCTTCTTGAACCGCAATCCGAATACGGTTTTATCCGCTATTTTAAGTTTAATCTGGTCCCTGAAGCTGGAGATTATTTTGCGATTTACCGGATGGAGGCTCAACCAGCTCTACCCTTGATAGATTTTAAGAATTGGAAATAGTTGTAATAAATGTACTGGATTTCAATAATTAGTTTACTGCCTCCGTCTTACTAATCGGCTTATTATCTTTTAATTCAGTGTTGGCTTTTAATTTCCTGCCAAATTATTTCCACCAGCGAGGGGCGGGGGGCTGGAGCCTTGGTTGCCGGGGGTTGAATTCCGAAAGCTGCCTTGATTTCTTCCAGGGTCTTACCTTGTTGAATCATCTCCCTGACCCTGGCCTCTTTTTCTTTAAGGCTGGTCAGGAGTTCAGTAACTTCTTTCCGCCCCGCGGGGTCAGCATGGCCGGATAAGAATAATTCTATTTCCGGCTTATAATCCAGGAGGGCCTGGAGTGTCCTTAAATAGCCAAAGAAAGTTCCGTTTTTATGTTTATGGATAAGCGGGTCACGCCCAAAGAACATAAGGTCGCCTACAATTGCTACTCTGGAGGAGGGGATAAAAGTTACAGTGTCGCCACTGGTATGAGCTGGTCCAAAATTCTTGAGCTCAAGTTTCTTCCCCTCAAAATCCAGAATCCGACTTTGCTCATAAGTTTCATTGGGCAGAATTTCTTTAAGTTCGGGAGTCTGCTCCACAAGCGGTAGCATCTCTTCATAGGTTTTCTGGTGGGAAAGGATTTTCACTTTTTGGCTAAGTCCCCTCAACCCGTTGACATGGTCGCCATCACTGTGAGTCAGGATGATCATGGATAGAGGCGATGGAGATATTTTCTGGATTTCAGTCATCATTTGCTTGAAGGATTCCGCTGTCATCTTGGAATCAAAGAGAATCAGGCCTTTTTGACCGGCCAGGAAATAACAATTGGCTCCCGACCCGCCTTTGACCATATATATGTTATCTTTAATATTTGTAATGGTTATAGGCGGTGGGGAAGTTGGCTGCTGTGCTGAGATGAAACTGGCTGCCAGCCAGAATGCGGATATGGTTAAGGTCACTGAAGCCAGTGATCTTAAAACATAAAATTTCAACTTTCGGCTAATTCTGAAAGAAGTTATCATTTAGCCCTCCTATTTTTCAATAATTATTTTATACCAAATAGATTTAAGAATGGCATCCTTAATTCTTAAGCCCAATTTAGAAAAAGGCAGATGATCTAAGTTCGTCTGCTGTTGAGCAGAGTTTCTTTGGTGGCTCTTCCAATCTGAGCCGGGTTATCAATTATTTTTACCCCGGCTGCAGCCAGGCTCTTAACCTTATCCTGGGCAGAACCCTGGCCGCCCTCAATAATGGCCCCAGCATGACCCAGACGCTTGCCAGGCGGGGCGGCCAGTCCGGCTATATAAGCCAGAACTGGTTTGGGATATTTTGATTTTTTGAGATAATCAGCAGCTTCTTCTTCAGCCCTTCCGCCTATTTCTCCGATCAAGACCACGGCCTCAGTCTCAGAATCGTTCTTAAACCTCTCCAATAATTCCACAAATTTAAGCCCGATGATCGGGTCTCCGCCAATACCGATGGCTGTTGATTGGCCCAGTCCAAGCCAAGTTAACTGATGGACTGCTTCGTAAGTTAGAGTGCCGGAACGGGAGATGAGACCAACAGAACCCGGCTTATGAATATGACCGGGCATCAGGCCCACCTTGCTTTTTCCGGGGGAGATAAGACCCGGCGTATTTGGCCCGATTAAGCAGGCACCCGTTTTTTTCAGAAAGTTTTTGGCCTTGAGCATATCCATCACCGGAATTCCCTCGGTGATGCAGACGATAAGTTTAATCCCTGCTTCGGCTGCTTCCATGATAGCTTCAGCTCCAGCCAAGGGTGGAACAAAAATTATTGATACCTCTGGAGATTCAGAGCGGACTGCTTGCTCCACAGTATTAAACACGGGCAAGCCAAGGTGAATCTGTCCGCCTTTTCCTGGAGTTACTCCCGCCACAACCTTAGTGCCGTATTCCAGCATTCTCTCGGTATGGAAAGTGGCTTCTTTACCCGTTATTCCCTGAACCAGGACTCTTGAATTTTTGTCAATCAGAATGCTCATTTCACTTTTCCGGCTAAGGAAACCGCCAGTTTAGCAGCTGGCTCAAATCCAGAGGCAAAATAAAAAGGCAGACCTGACTGTTCCAGAATTTTCTTTCCTTCAGCCACGTTTGTGCCTTCCAATCTGACCACGACCGGCTTTTGCCGGGAAATTCTTCGGGCAGCATTAACTACACCCCTGGCTACCAAATCACAGCGAACGATACCCCCGAAAATATTTACCAGGGCTGCAGTTACCTGCTCATCAGAAATCAATATTTCAAAGGCTTTGCTAACTGCTTCTTCTGTTACCCCGCCACCGATATCAAGAAAGTTGGCAGGTTGACCGCCAAAATACTGAATGATATCCATGGTGGCCATGGCCAGACCAGCCCCATTGACCAGACAACCTATATTGCCCGACATCTTCAGATAATTCATCTTGAATTTTCTGGCTTCTCTTTCCTGTTCGGATTCACTGTGATAATCGTAGAGGGAGGCAATATCCGGATGGCGGACCAGTCCATAATCATCAAAATCCATCCTGGCATCAATCGCTATGAGCCGATTATCTTCGGTTAAGGCCAGCGGATTTATTTCTAAAAGTTTAAGGTCGTTTTCAACAAAAAAATGGCCAAGCTGTTTCAGATAAAAGACAAACTCTTTGACTCCAGTTTCTTCCAAATCCAGAAAGTAGGCTAATTGCCGGGCCTGGTAAGACCTTAGGCCTTCTTCAGGGGAAAAAATTATTTTTTTGATTAACTCTGGCCTGGACCTGGCTGATTCTTCAATTTCTATTCCACCCTGTTGACTTACTATAACCATCAGAGTCTCATTCAATCGGTCTACTGCCAGGCTTAAATAAAATTCTTTTTTCAGGTTAACGGCTTTTTCTATTAGAATATTTCTGACCAGCAGACTTTGATTCCCGCTCTGAGCAGTCGCCAGCTTCTGGCCCAGAAGACTCTGGGCTAAAAATTCAGCTTCTTCTGGACTTTTGGCTTTAAGTATGCCCCCGGCTTTGCCCCGTCCACCGGATAAGACCTGGGCTTTGAGAATGACAGGAGGCGATAAATTCAGGGTAATCTGTCTGGCTTCAGCGGCACTGCCTGCCAGCTTTCCCTCAGGCACAGGTATCCCTAGCTGCTTCAGAATCTCCTTCGCTTGATATTCGTGAATGAGCACTGCTTTTGCCTTATTTTCCCAAAATAATAAAGCGGAGCCGCTTTCGGCGACTCCGCTCATTCTTTATCATCGGCCTTATTAGAATGATTATAAAATTATACTGATTCTAATTTTAGTCCATCAGATCTTGCACTCAGCCACAGTCTTGCTCACAGAAGCTATGGTCTTCTGGAACTGTGCCTTTTCTTCCTCGGTCAGCTTGATCTCCAGAATTTTTTCCATGCCCTTGGCGCTGATTAAGCAGGGTACTCCGATGAACAGGCCGTTAACTCCATATTCGCCTTCACACAGGGCGGCACAGGGGAGAATTCTCCGTTTGTCCTTCAGGTAGGATTCAGCGATCACAATAGCGCTCCAGGCCGGGCTGAAGAAGGCCGAGCCCTTGCCAAAGAGTTTTACAATTTCTGTCCCGGCTTCTCTGGTCCTGGTTACTAGCCGTTCTATCTGTTCCGGAGTTGCTATCTCAGTGAGGGGTACGCCGCCAACAGTTGTCAGGCGGGGCAGGGGAACCATGTCTGGTCCATGTCCGCCAAGAACGGTCCCAGCCACGTCGGCCACCGAAACCCCAAGTTCCATGGCAATGAAAGCTCTCCAGCGAGCGGTATCCAGGGTGCCGGCCATGCCGATCACCTGGTTCTTGGGAAAACCGCTCACCTTGTGGAAAACATAAACCATGGCATCAAGCGGGTTGGTGACTATGATGCAGAAAGCTTTTGGGGCGTACTGTTTTACTCCATTGGCCACTGCCGTAATGATTTTAATGTTGACGTTTAGCAGGTCTTCCCTGGTCATACCGGCTTCTCTGGGTTTGCCGGCCGTGACGATAACCACATCGGCGCCAGCGATGTCCTTGTAATCGGAAGTGGCGGTGATGTTGGCATCATAGTTGCCGTGGGGAGCCATTTCCATCAGGTCCAGGGCTTTTCCCTTGCAGACATTTACATACTCGGGAACGTCCAGGATGACGATGTCTCCGAGTTCTTTCTGGGCTGCCAGCATAGCCAGAATCTGGCCAATCTGACCGCCGCCGATAAGTGCTATTTTTTTACGCATATCAAACTCCTTTTTTGATTTTTCCCATTAGTTTTTCAACCGGGAAATGAAATTCTAATATTTTTAAGTTATCTTAGTCTCAGCCCTTTACATAACCTTCCCAGGTTTCCTGAAGCTTCGGATTCTTAAGCCAGTCAATCAAATAATCAGTGAATTCCTTTCCGGTGCATCCCGTGTTCCGTCCGGTGATGACCAGCTTCTTTTCGTACTGACCGCAGATGTCCAGGGCCATTTCCAGCTTTCTGGCTTTTTCCTGATAACCAATGTGATTGATGAGCATGGCTGCGGCTCTAGTCATGCTGGCCGGGTCGGCGTATTGAGCTCTGCCTTCCTGGACCATCCGTGGAGCTGAGCCGTGGATAGCTTCAAACATGGCATACTGTTTGCCTATGTTGGCGCTCCCGGCAGTTCCCACTCCGCCCTGGAATTCAGCGGCTTCGTCAGTCAGAATGTCACCATACAGGTTGGGCAGAACCAGGACTTGAAATTCGCGGCGCCGCTTTTCATCAACCAGCTTGGCGGTCATGATGTCAATGTACCAGTCATCGGCCTGAATTTCTGGATATTCTTTGGCAATTTTGTAGAAATTTTCCAGAAAACGGCCGTCAGTGGTCTTGACCACGTTGGCCTTGGTTACACAGGTAACCTTGGTTCTTTTATTCTTCCTGGCATGCTCAAAGGCCAGCCGGCAGATGCGCTCGGCTCCAGGAGTGCTGATGAGCTTGAAATCAATGGCAATGTCCTCATCAACTTCAATTCCATACGGCCCCAGAGCATACAGGTCTTCCGTGTTCTCCCTGAAGAAGATCCAGTCAATTCCCTGTTTGGGAACCCGGACCGGCCTGACATTAGCAAATAGGTCCAGCTCTTTTCTCATGGCCACGTTGCAGCTTTCAATGTTGGGCCAAGGGTCGCCTTTTCTGGGGGTGGTGGTGGGGCCCTTCAGGGTAACATGATATTTTTTAATTTCAGCCAGGACATCATCTGGTATAGCTTTCATATGGGCAGCCCGGTTCTCTATGGTCAGGCCTTCAATGGTCTTGATATAAATCTTTCCACTTTTGATTTCTTCATCCAGCATGAAACGGAGCACCCTTTCAGCTTCGGTAGCGATGTAGGGACCGATGCCATCTCCCGGCAGTATCCCGATCTTGATAGGAGAAATCTGGCGGTAATCTATCCAGTCGGGAGCAGATTTGATTCTTTCCATCCGTTCCATCTGGGCTTCCAACAGCTTGCCGAAATGTTCTTTGGCTTTTTCAATAGCAGTCCTATTAATCATTTTACCTCCTGATTTTATTTTAATGAGAAATTTTAAGAGATAATTCTATTATTTTCGCCGACTAAAATCAACAACTTTTTGCTGTATGCATATTTACAACCTAATTGATGTTTTTGGGGCGTCAATTTACCTTGTAGATTTTGACAAATTAGCCGATAATTCATAATATATATGCCTAATTTACCGCGTCTTTCTTAAATCTAAAAAGGAGTTTGAGCGATGTTGGATAGTTATTATCAGAAAGCCAAGGAAAGAGAGAAACAGGGAATTCCACCTCTTCCTCTGGATTCAGAAGAGACAAAAGAACTAGGTGAGCTTTTGGAAAACCCACCGGCCGGCAGAGAACAAGAACTTCTTTATCTTCTGGAACAGAGAATTTCACCAGGCGTGGACCCGGCTGCCAAGGTTAAAGCCGCCTGGTTAACCGAGGTGGCTTTTGGTCGGAAAAAATCACCTTTGGTCAGTCCAGAGAAAGCGGTCTTCCTCCTGGGAACCATGATAGGCGGATACAATGTAGAGCCTCTGGTATCTTTACTGGAGGATAAAAAGCTCGGAGAGGCGGCTGCTGAAGCCTTGAAGAATATCATTCTGGTTTATGGTGCCTACGAAAAAATAGTTACTCTTTCTAAAAAAGGTAAAAATGCTAGAAAAGTATTAGAATCCTGGGCCAAAGGTGAATGGTTCCTTTCCCGGCCTGAATTGCCAGAAGAAATAGTTCTCAAAGTTTTCAAGGTTGATGGTGAGATAAATACTGATGATTTTTCCCCGGCCAAATATGCCTGGAGCCGGCCCGATATTCCTCTTCATGCTCAGAGTATGGGCGAGACCAGATTTCCGGGCGGTTTGGAAATTATCAAGAAATTCAGAGAAGAAGGCTATAAAGTGGCTTTTGTCGGTGATGTGGTCGGTACCGGGTCTTCTCGTAAGTCAGCCTGTAATTCTCTGATGTGGCACATCGGCGAAGATATTCCTTACGTGCCCAATAAAAGGCGCGGGGGAGTGGTCATTGGCGGTCTGATTGCCCCGATTTTCTTCAACACCACCGAAGATTCCGGCGGCTTGCCCATTCAGGCTGATGTCACCCGGATGAAAACTGGAGATGTGATCAGGATAAAAACGCGGGAAGGTCTCATCCTCAGCCCAAGCGGAGAAGTACTGGCTAAATTTGATTGGAAGCCGGTGACTATCAAGGACGAATTCCGGGCTGGGGGCCGCCTAAATCTGATCATCGGCCGGCAACTGACTGCCAGAGCCAGAAAGGAACTGGGCTGGCCTGAAGCCGACTTTTTTGTTAAAGTGCAAAATCCGAAACCGAAGCCCGAGCAGGGTTATACCCTGGCTCAGAAAATTGTGGGCAGGGCTTGTGGTCAAAAGGGGGTGCTTCCCGGCACTGCCTGCGAGCCCCGAATGAGTACGGTTGGCTCTCAGGACACTACTGGTCCAATGACTGCTGATGAACTCACTGAGCTGGCTTGCTTGGAATTCCAAACAGAATTGTTCATGCAGTCTTTCTGCCATACGGCTGCCTATCCCAAACCGACAGATGTTAAGATGCACCGGAACTTAGCTGCCTTTGTGATTGAGAGAAGAGGTGTGGCTCTTAAGCCTGGAGATGGAGTAATACATTCTTGGCTCAACCGTCTGATACTTCCTGATACGGTTGGAACTGGAGGAGATTCGCATACTCGCTTCCCCATTGGTATCAGTTTTCCTGCTGGTTCTGGACTGGTAGCCTTTGCCGGGGCTCTGGGATTCATGCCTTTGGATATGCCAGAATCGGTGTTGGTGAAGTTTTCCGGCAAATTAAACCCCGGAATTACTCTAAGGGATGTGGTCAACGCTATTCCTTATTTTGCCATCAAGAAGGGTCTGCTGACCGTGGCCAAAAAGGGCAAGAAAAATGTTTTTAACGGACGTATCTTAGAGATTGAAGGCCTGGATGAACTAACAGTGGAGCAAGCTTATGAGCTGACTGATGCTTCCGCTGAACGGTCAGCAGCAGCAGCCGTTATTTCTCTTAAAGAAGAGAAGGTAATTGAGTACCTTAAGAGCAATATTGCCCTGATGGAGAAGATGATAGAGGAGGGTTATCAAGACGCCAGCACTTTGGAGAAAAGAGTTAAGGCTTGTCAGGACTGGATAAAAAATCCGGTTCTGCTGAAAAGAGATGCTAACGCCGAATATGCTGCGGTTCTGGAGATTGACTTAACTGAGATTAAAGAACCGATTCTGGCTTGTCCCAATGATCCGGATGATGTTAAACTTCTGAGCGAAGTAGCTGGAGACAAAATTGATGAAGTTTTTATTGGTTCCTGCATGACCAACATTGGACATTTTCGGGCTGCAGCTAAAATCTTTGAAAAAGCCTGCTATCCTTCAACCCGAATTTGGCTGGCCCCACCCACTAAAATGGATTATGCCCAGCTGATGAGGGAAGGCTTATTTTCTTCCTTTTCTCAAGTTGGAGCCAGGATAGAAATTCCAGGTTGTTCCCTCTGCATGGGAAATCAGGCCAGAGTAAGACCCGGGACCACAGTCATTTCTACCTCCACCAGAAATTTTGATAACCGCATGGGTGATAATTCAAGAGTATATTTGGGGTCAGCAGAACTGGCAGCGGTAGCAGCAGTAGAAGGTCAACTGCCTGCAGTTGATAAATATTTTAGAACCATGGAGGAAAAAGTTCTGCCTTATGCCGACCAAATCTATCGTTATCTTGAGTTTCATAAAATGGAGAACTTTAAGCTGGGTTATGTTTGACTTGAAAACTAACAGAGAGGCTGAAAAATGATAAGCTTAAAAGAGACCAAAGCTCTGATAACCGGGGGTTCAAGGGGAATCGGAAGGGCCACGGCTTTGCTTCTGGCTGAGGCTGGTGCTGATGTGGCGGTTCACTATCAGCGTAACCACCAGGCTGCTGAAGAGGTTAAAAGAATAATTGAAGGAAAGAGTAAAGAATGTCTTCTGTGTCAGGCTGAGATTTCCAGTAGGCAGCAGGTGGAAAATATGATTGAGGCTGTGGTCAGCAAATGGGGCCGCATTGATGTTCTGGTCAATAATGCGGGTATCTGGACTTATGGGGAAATGGGGAACATGCCCGAGGAAGTCTGGCGAGAGACCATGGCTGTCAATCTGGATGGGGTTTATTATGTAACTAATGCCGTGGTGCCCTGGATGAAGAAACATAGAAAGGGTTGTATAGTCAACGTAGCTTCTACTGCAGCGGTGAGAGGTGAGGCTCTCCATTCCCACTATGCTGCCAGCAAAGGAGCCTTGGTTTCGCTGACCAAGTCTTTGGCGGTTGAACTGGCTCCTTTTAACATCCGGGTTAACTGTGTCGCTCCGGGCTGGGTGGATACCGATATGTGCACTGAAGTTTTCAGCGACCCGGAGTTTAAGGAAAGAGTCCGCCAATCTATCCCTCTGAAGAGAATTCCACCTCCCGAAGATATTGCCGGCCCCATACTGTTTCTGGTTTCAGACCTGGCTCTCCATATAACAGGGGAAATACTGAACGTTAACGGAGGAGCTGTCCTCTGCGGTGGATAAAATATTTGCTAAAATTCAATTTTTTTGATATTTTTTAGACAAATTTATAAGGAGGGTAAAAATGGAGGAGGTAGAGGTAGGACGAATTACTCATTATTTTTCAAAAATTCAGGTTGGAGTGGCCATGATTTCGGGCCGAGGCTTGAAAATAGGAGATGTGGTTCATATTAAAGGTCACAGCACTGATTTTTTTCAGAAAATTGAATCCATGCAGATAGAACATAAGCCAGTTGAAGAAGCCAAGGCCGGCGAAGAGGTCGCCTTTAAGGTGGATATGCCGGTCAGGGAGCATGATGTTGTTTTTAAGGTTATTGAATGATAAAGAGTTAAGTTAATTTTTTTAAGAGTTGACAGAAAAAAGAAGCTTATGGTATTGAAAAGAGAGAAAAATGGCTAAAAAGTTCATATCAATAGTGATTGTTCCTAATTGGAAGACCAATTTCCGAACGATTAATCTGCCCGAAAGGGCGGTCAGGATTATGATCGGTGCCGGGCTAGCCTTTGTCCTTTTCCTGGTCTTCTTTCTTATTGATTATTTTTCAATGACTATGACCAAGGCCCATTATAAGGAATTGGTTAAAGAAACCAGCGCTCAAAAAGAACTGATTGTTAATTATGAAAATACCATTGCCCAGATGAAAGAAACCATTACCAATTTTGAAAATTATGCTCGGAAGATAAATATCCTGGCCGGGGTTCAATCACCCGAGAATATTGGTGGGGAACCAGGTATTGGGGGAGGGGAAAGAGCAGATTTCGGTTTTTCAGGACAGAATAAGAACATAGAGCCGGGAGCAATTCAGGCTATAAAACAGCGAGCCGAATCCGTGGAAAAGAATCTGAATTACATGCTCCATTTTTTTGAAAACCAGAACACCACTCTGGCCACCACCCCCACGATCTGGCCGACCGTGGGCTGGGTTTCCTCCACTTTTGGCCCCAGGATTGATCCTTTTACTGGCAGGAATGCCTTTCATAGTGGTTTGGATATAGCTACTAACCTGAATAACCCGGTAGTAGCTACAGCCAATGGGGTGGTAGTTCAGGTGGGATTTGATAAATATAAAGGTAATTTCATCTCCATCAGCCATGGGAACGGTTTTTCTACTGAATATTGGCATTTAAATAAGGTGGCAGTTAAATCCGGTCAGAAAGTTGAAAGAGGTCAGGTTATAGCCTATGTTGGCAAGACCGGAAAGGCGCTGGGCCCTCATCTGCATTATGAAGTTCATCTCAACGGCAAACCTATTAATCCCATTCATTACATAATAGAAGAATAATATTCTGAGTCTCTTTTATGGGAAATGAAAAAAATTGTCTGTGATTATGATTCAGAAAAACTATATCCTACCTTGACTTTCCCGCCCAAAGAAAAGGCATAGGCCGACATTTCCGATTTGCCTTCTGGCTTGACCTTCTCTATTAGGTAAATAGTCTTATACCCGCAACAGACATAAATTCCTGATTTGTCAACCTGAACTATTTCACCGGGCCGGGCTGCTGGCATTATTCCCTGAGTTATCTGCCCGTTGACAATCCCCACTCGCAGGCCGTTCAGGAGGGTGAAAGCTCCGGGCCAGGGGAAAAAAGCCCTGACTTTTCGGTCAATGACTTCAGCTGGCTCGTTCCAGTTGATTTTACCCTGGTCTTTGCTCAATTTTGGGGCATAGGTAGCTTGAGAATGATCTTGTTCTTTTAATTCAATATTCTTAATATTATCAAGAGTTTTGATCAGCAGCCGAGCTCCCAGGTGAGCTAACCTGGTTTCCAGCTCGTGAGCGTTCTCCCTGGGTAGGATTTCCACTATTTCCTGAGTCAGAATGGGTCCTTCATCCATTTTTTCGTTGAGCTGGAATATGGTTACTCCAGTGAACCTTTCTCCGTTCAATATAGCCCAGTGAACAGGGGCAGCTCCTCTGTACTTGGGAAGAAGGGAAAAATGGATGTTTAGTGATTTAAAAGGAGGCAAGTAGATTATGGAAGCCGGGATAATTTGACCGTAGGCCACGACGATGTTCACCTCAGGGTTGACTGCTTTGATAGCCTCAAGCACCTTTTCATCTTTTCTTATTTTTTCTGGCTGGAGACAGGGAAGCCCGTGATCTTGAGCAAAGACTTTCACCGCCGGAGGAGTTAATTTTTTCCCTCTACCAGCAGGTTTATCGGGCTGAGAAATGACCAGCTTAATTTCATGTCCGGCAGCCAGCAGATTATTTAAGGCCGGAAGGGCGACAGCAGGGCTGCCAAAAAAAACAATCCTCATTCAGGAATTCCTTAACCTAACTCTTTTTTTAACCGACTTCTGATCAATCTTCTTTTTAATGGCGAGAGGCGATCTACAAAAAGTTTTCCTTCCAGATGGTCTATCTCGTGATAAAAGACCCTGGCCAAAAGATCTCGGGCCTCAAACAGAACTTCCTGTCCATCTAAATTATATCCCCGGACGGTAATTTTAGCTGGCCTGAGAACTTTTTCATATACGCCCGGAACAGAGAGACATCCCTCTTCAGAAATCTGCTCTCCTTCTTCTTCAATTATTTCCGGATTTATCATTACTATCAGTTCATTCTTATTCTCTCCAACCGAGAGGTCAACGGTGATTAATCTCAGACTGACATTTACCTGGGGAGCAGCCAGTCCGATCCCCGGGGCCTGATACATGGTTTCCACCATGTTTTTAGCCAGTTCCACTATTTCTTGATTTATATGTTCTATAGGGTTGGCTTTTTTAGCCAGAGTGGGATGACCAATTTTTATTATTTCCATTACAGACATATTGCTATTTTAGACTACAGAACCTATTATGACAACTGTCTGGGCTGAAGAACTCTTAAAGACCTGGTTAAATCACAGCTGATGGTGGCGGTGGTTCATCCGGAGCCCCGGCATTCTTCAGGGGAACGGCAACAAGATAGAAAGCAATCAGAACCAGAACAACCAAGCCGCCCAGATAGGTCGGATTTTTGAAGATAATAGGGATATCCTTGCTGATAACGTTCTGGAGGAAGAAGAATTTCCAGGCGGCCCGGACCAACCCGGTCAAAGCCTCTCCGGCTATCAGACCAGCAGCCAGTAGAATGCCCACGTTTTCCACTCTGGCTTTCTGGGCAGGATTGAGCTGACGCTTGGCCACTGTCCTGTCCAGAATGCCTTTTATCATTCCTCCCATGAAAATAGCGAAGGTGGTTTCCAGGGGTAAATACATGCCTACCGCGACCAACATCGGAGAGCGAACCTGAACCAGGATTAAAGCAAAGCCCATCAACATGCCCACGATAACCAGAGGCCAGGCCATTTCTCCACCCACTATTCCCTGAGAGATAGCAGCCATCAGTCCAGCTTGGGGAGCCGGCAAGTCTTTACTGCCAAAGGTAAAAGCACCGTGGAGGATCATCAATGGGAAATAAAGGAGAAGGGAAGCGATTAAAACCCCGAAAATATCTCCAACCTGCATCTTCCAGGGTGTGCCACCCAGAATATGTCCCACTTTAAGGTCCTGAAGCATTTCTCCAGCCACGGCAGAGGAAACGCAAACCACAGAAGCCACACCCAACACGGCAATGACTCCGCTTGTCCCCCTGGCTCCGATCAAGACCATAAGCAACCCGGCAATAATCAATGTAGACAGGGTTAGCCCGGAAATCGGATTATTAGATGAACCAATCGTTCCAACCAGATTCCCAGAGACTGCGGCAAAGAAGAATCCAGCCAAAGCCATTACCAGAGCCGCCAGAATGGCCGGTGGATAACTTCCGGCAAAAACCCTGTAGACAAATATCATGAGAACTACAGTAATGGCCATCAGGAAAAGGACCAGCCGACTATTAAGGTCTTTTTCCAACCTTGAGGTGATTTCTGTTTGTTGAGCTGCTTTTTTAACGTCACTAATTGACCTTCTGATTCCAGCCCCCAGGTTCTTCCTCATCCGGAAAAGGGTATAGCCGGCACCAACCAACATTCCCCCAACGGCAATCGGCCTGATTATGAACTTCCAGACGTTAGTTACCAGTTCTGGCCAGGGAACATCTGACATGGCCACAGCCGGACCATAGAATTTTTCTACCAGTTGAGGACCAAGGAAATACATGAGCAGAGGAGCGAAGAGACCCCAGGCCAGGACGCCACCGGCAAAGTTGAGAGAAGCCAATCGGGGGCCTATTATATAACCGACGCCAATATAGGCAGGAAAAATCCCCGGGCCCGAAACACTTACCAGGCCTCCAGTTCCAATGGTCCCGGCGTCTTTGGAAGCTCCCAATCTGACGAAACTCTGGCCGATCTTACCCAACCTGATTATAAATTCTTTGGAAGCTGCAAATAATTGAACGACTCCAAGGGCATAAAAGATAGCTCCAACTCCCATGGCCTGAAAAAGAAACTTAGCTCCGGCGCTGCCTTTTTGACCAGCTTTATGAATTTCAGCTGCCGCCACTGATTCCGGGAAGGGTAGCTCAGGGTCGGTGACCATTATTCGTCGCAGAAAAGTTACAAACAGGATGCCCAAAAGACCGCCCACGAACATCAAAGCCGTGGATTTGATGTAAGCATCAACAGTATTGAATCTGGTCCAAGCTCCGGTAATCAAGAAGGCCGGAATGGTAAAAATCGCCCCGGCAGCAACCGATTCTCCGATGGAACCAACGGTTCTGGCAATATTTTCTTCCAGAATGGAGCCTCTCATAATTTTAAGCAGGGCCATTCCGATGACCGCGGCAGGATAAGTAGCGGCGATGGTCATCCCGGCTCGGAGACCGAGATAAGCGTTAGCTGCTCCGAGGATGATAGTCATGACCAAGCCAAGAATTACGGCCCGAAGAGTAAATTCCTTCATATCAGTCTTTTCAGGAACATAGGGCTTATACTCCATCGTCCTCTCCTTTTCAGTTTTTCTTTTATGTATATTAAAAAAGTTGAAGCCAAGTCAAGACAAATTTTAGCCACATAGAGGTCAAAATATAATTTGCCACAAAGGGTTTTTTATGTTAAATAATTGTGGTAATAAATTTTAGGAAAAGAAAGGACTATCATGAGCCTGTGGAGCTGGATTAAAGATAGACTTTTCTGCGACTTGGCTGTAGATTTAGGGACGGCCAATACTCTGGTTTACCTAAAGGGCAAGGGGATTGTGGTTCAAGAACCATCAATCGTGGTGATAAATAAACAGACCGGAAAGATTGAAGCTGTTGGCAACCGGGCCAAAGAAATGCTCGGGAAAACACCCAACAATGTGGTGGCTATAAAACCGATGCGGGATGGGGTGATAGCTGATTTTGAGATTGCGGAAAGAATGCTGGATTATTTTATCAAGCAAGCCATGGACAACCGCGGTTTCTTACTTAGACCCCGTATAGTTATTGGTATTCCCACAGGCATAACTCAAGTAGAAAGAAGGGCGGTGAAAGATGTGGCTCTGAGGGCTAAAGCTTCAGAAGTTTATATAGTTGAACAACCCATGGCCGCAGCAGTCGGAGCCGACCTACCAATTTCTGAACCCACGGGTAACATGATTGTGGATGTTGGTGGGGGAACTACGGATATCGCGGTAATCTCTCTCAATGGAGTAGTGTTCAACCATTCTATCAGGATTGCCAGCAATGAGATGGATGAAGCGATCATCCAGTACCTCAAGAAAAAATATAACCTATTGATCGGAGAGAGAACTGCCGAACAGGTTAAGATTCAGCTGGGCTCTGCCTACCCCCTGGATGAGTCGTTGACCATGGAAATCAAGGGCCGAGATTTGAGGGAGGGAATTCCCCGGACTATAGTGGTAGATGACCAGGAGATCCGGGAAGCGATTGAAGAAGTGGTAACGGCCATTATTAACGCGGTCCGGATAGCTCTGGAAAGGACGCCACCAGAACTATCGGCAGACATAATAGACCGGGGCATAATTCTGACGGGGGGAGGGTCCTTGCTGAAAAATTTTGACAAGAGGATCAGAGAAGAAACACAGCTGCCGGTTTTTATTACAGAAGATCCATTGACTTCTGTAGTCATGGGAGCTGGCAAATTATTGGATGACCTGGATTTGTTGAAAAAAATTTCTCTGGAGTGAGTTTTTCCTGAAATCGGATGTCACCTTTCCGGTTGGTTAAGAATAAGTTATTCCTGGTCGGAATTCTGGTATTTCTTCAGTTGCTTCTGATATCCTATCAAATTCCTCTGGGCGGAAAGCAGACCCTTCTTGAAAAATTGTTGTTGATGATTTTTGCTCCGGTCCAGAAAGTAGCTGTCGGCTCTTATAAATTAGTAATTGATAGCTGGGAAAAATTGTCAACCTTAAAAAGAGTTCAGGAGGAGAATCAAGTTTTAAGGAAAGAAATATTTTTTCTGAAACAACAAAATCAGCTCTTACAGGAAAAGCTCAGATTGTCCCTGGGCCGGATTGAACTGGAAAAAAACCTGGAGTTGATTTCAAACTCGGTAATTACAGCCAGGATAATCGGGTTTGACCCGGCCAACTATTTTCGCTCAGCCGTTATTAATAAAGGGACGGCTGATGGCCTGGTAAAGAACCTTCCGGTTTGTGATAAGTACGGTCAGTTGGTTGGGAGGGTTGCTGAGCCCGTCGGCCAAAGTGAAGCCAGGGTAATTTTGATAACTTCTGAGGAAAGTGGTGTAGCGGTGATAACGAATAGCGACAGAACTCCGGGAATACTTTCTGGAGATGGGCAGGGAAGATGCTTGATTAAATATGTGATGGCTTCGTCTCCTTTAGGAGTAGAAGGGGATGAAGTTCAGACCTCTGGTTTTGACCGAGTTTTCCCGCCCGGTCTTAGAGTCGGAAGGATAATTCAGGTCTCAACTAAAGGAGGAATTTTTAAAAAAATTGTGGTCAAGCCCTATTTTGATATTAGGGAATTAGAGCTCGTGGCTGTCTTGAAGAATACTAATTTAATCTTGAGGTGATATTTGGTCAGAAAAGGTTTTATCCTGGTATTGGGAATAATCTTGGCCGTAGCTCTCTATTCTCTTCTAGGTCAGCTAAATCCAGGACTGGTTGTTCTGGTAAATACCTTTTCCATTTGGGTTATGTTCGTCGCCATCACTTATGGGGAATTGGATGGGGCCATCATGGGGACCTGCGCCGGGCTGGTTCAGGATGCCTTTACTTACGGGATTTTTGGTCTGGCCGGGTTAAGTCAAACAGTTTCTGGATTTCTGGCCGGGTTGTTAAGCCGCAAATTGGAACTGGGCACTTTTTACAAGAGAACATTTTTTATATTTTTCTTCAGTCTGCTCCAGGTTATGATCTGGCTTTTTTTCTTTTCTATCATCTTCAGAAAAGGCGTTTTTCTCGGCCACCCCTTACTCTATCTACAGCCAGTGGTCACAGCCTTGTTATCCAGCGCTTTGATTTCTTTGCTCAAGAAAATTAAGTGGGTGAGTTGATAAACTGAAATGGCCAGAATTTATGAAGACCTGAGTATCATAAAGAAAAGATCAAAAATCGTTTTTTACCTATTTGCCGTTATTTTGCTTCTAGTTCTGGCTTTTTACTGGAAAACGCAGGTCCTGGATCATCAGAAATACTGGAAAATGGCTGAATCCAACCGTCTCCGAGAACTATCTGTTCCCGCCCCGCGGGGTCTGATTCTTGACCGGCAAAAGGTAATCCTGGCTGATAATTCACCCAGCTTTAAGGCTTCTTTAATCGCTGAAGCCATCAAAGACTATCAAACTGTTATAAATGACCTGAGCCTGTTGTTGAAGATGGACCAGGAAGAATTAAAAAAGCGAATTGAACGCTATAAATTCATGCCAGGTTACGAACCGATAATCATAAAGGATAATTTGAAATTAGATGAGGTGGCAGTAATTGAAGCTCGAAAAGAAGAATTCCCGGAAATAAAACTGGAAGTTGAACCCAAGAGATTTTATCCCTTTGGTTCAATCGCAGCCCATCTTCTTGGGTACCTGCAAGAAGTCTCGGTGGATGAAATAAAAGCCAATCCGGAGAAAAAGTGGCACGGCGGGGAAATGGTGGGCAAGTCCGGACTGGAAAAGCAGTATAACGATTATCTGACGGGTAAAGAAGGAAAAGTCACAGAAATTGTGGATAGCCTGGGAAAGGCTAAAGCGGAAATCAGCCGCACCGAGCCTGTTCAGGGAAAAAACTTAGAGCTTTCCATAGATTTTGACCTTCAAAAAAAAGCTGAAGAATTATTGCAAGGAAGGGAAGGAGCAATCGTGGCCTTAAAACCTGAGACGGGCGAGTGTCTGGTTTGGGCCAGTTCTCCCTCTTATGATCCCAATCGTTTCATCAGCCGATTTTCAACTGAGGAATGGCTATCAATAATTAATGACCCGGGAAAGCCTCTGGAGAACCGGGTTGTCAGGGGGCTTTACTCGCCCGGGTCTATTTTTAAGATCATCATGGCCCTGGCAGCTTTAGATCAGGGCGTAATCACCGAAAATTCAACCTTCTTTTGCCCCGGCTCTATTGAACTTTATGGAAAAGAATTTAGTTGCTGGTTCAAGCCCGGCCATGGGAATCTGAATCTCCCAGAAGCTATTAGAAATTCATGCAATGTTTATTTCTATCAGCTGGGAAGAAGGATAAACATTGATACTATAGCCGAGTATGCAAAATTGATGGGATTAGGGCAGAAAACGGGCATAGACCTGCCGGGAGAAAAAGAGGGCTTGGTTCCTGGTTCTGATTGGAAAAGAAAGATATTGGGTCAGGCCTGGTTTCCGGGGGAAACGATTTCTGTGGCCATAGGACAAGGGCCTTTATTGGTAACACCTTTACAGATAGCTACCATGACTGCGGTGGTTGCTAATCGTGGTTTGAAAATTATACCTAAATTGACTAAGAATGAAGATAATGGAGGGAGCAGGACCAGAGTAAAATTGCCTCCAGAGATTTTTGAAAAGGTTATTGAAGGAATGTGGCGTTCAGTCAACCAGGGAGGTACGGGACAGGGAGCTTATCAACCTGGATTTGAGATCTGCGGCAAGACCGGTTCCACTCAGCTCATCAGCCGGGAAACAGCCGAGAAACTGGCCCAAAAAGGAGGGGAGATAAAAAAGACCCATTCCTGGTTTACCGGGTTTGCTCCCCGGAATAATCCCCAGGTTGTGGTTACGGTATTGGTAGAATTTGGGGGAATGGGCGGTCAGACTGCAGCCCCGATTGCCGGACAAATATTCAAGGCCTACAGAGAGAAATATGTTAGACAGACGAATATTCAAGGAAATTGATGTCACCACCATTCTTTTGATGGTGATTATTTCCCTGATAGGTATTATTTTTGTTTATAGCTCCATTTATTACCAATCCAGCCAGTATCTCTGGCGGCAGCTTATCTTCCTGGTATTCAGTTTATTGATATTACTGATTGCCATTCTGATTGACTATAAGTTTCTGTTGTCAATATCATTTCCTCTTTATATTTTCATGAATCTCATTCTCCTTGGTTTGCTCATATTCGGCCAGACAGTTGCTCGCACCAGGAGCTGGATTGTTCTCGGTCCTTTTCAGATTCAACCAGCAGAGATTACTAAGGTTGTGCTTATTCTGGTTCTGGCTAAGATTTTCTCTGAATACCGAGAAGACCTGATGTCCTTTAAGGCTTTTGCCATAAGTTCTATGATTGTAGGCCTGCCGGCAATTCTAACCGCCCTTCAGCCTGATTTGGGGACTGCTTTAACTTATCTCCCGATTCTTCTGGGAACCTATATTCTGGCCGGAATGAGGAAAAAATACATCATAATTATTTTGATAGCCGTAGTGATCCTGGGCTTTATCGGCTGGAATTATGGCCTGAAAGACTACCAGAAAAAAAGGATAGAGACTCTTCTTACTCCTAACCAGGATCCAAGGGGCTCCGGGTATCAATTAAGACAATCCAAGATTGCCATAGGTTCAGGGGGATTGTTTGGCAAAGGTTATCATAAAGGAACCCAGAGCCAGCTGCGTTTTCTGCCGGCCAGGCACACGGATTTTATCATAGCCGTTATCGGAGAAGAGATGGGATTTCTGGGATTGGTGATTATTTTTGCTTTATACTTTATTTTTCTTTACCGTCTATTTTCTACAGTCTGGGTTTCAGCCGACCGGGCCGGCGTCTACCTTGCCTTTCTGGCAGTTATGCTTATAGGCTGCCAATTTCTTATAAATGTGATGATGTTAGTAGGATTGTTCCCGATAACCGGAATCCCCGTCCCTTTGATCAGTTATGGAGGCTCATCTCTTCTGGCCAATTTTCTGGTTTGTTCTCTGGTAATCAATGTTAGGATGCGCCGCTTTGTTTATGTTTAAGATCCTTTCTCCAGAATTAAAATGAAAGAAATTAAAGAAGTAAAACCAGAATTCTTAGAGATATTGCTGAGGCAGGTTCAAAAACCAGGCCGGTATACCGGCGGAGAATGGAATCAGATAAAGAAGGACCCAGAAACGGTCAAGGTGAAAGTAGCTCTGGCTTTTCCTGAAGTCTATGAAATCGGGATGTCGTACCTGGGGCAGAAAATTCTTTATAACTTGCTAAACCGGAGACCCGATGTCCTAGCCGAAAGGGTTTATGCTCCCTGGCCCGATTTTGAAGAACAGCTTCGGCAGTCGGGATTGCCTCTGTTTTCGCTGGAAAACCGAATCCCGCTTTTCAGGTTTGACTTGATCGGCTTTTCCCTTCTGTATGAATTGAACTATACGAATTTATTGACCATTCTGGACTTGGGAAAAATCCCTTTCCTGTCGGGAGAAAGAAACCTAACCCATCCGCTCATTATCGCCGGCGGTCCTGCTGCCCTGAATCCTGAGCCCTTGGCAGATTTTATTGACCTTTTTGCCTTTGGAGATGGCGAGGAGATTTTCTCTGAAATAATTGATCGTTTTCTTAAAGTTAAATCAGAAGTAAAAAACAGAGAAGAATTACTTAAAAGCTTTATTGATATACCCGGGCTTTATATCCCGTCTTTTTACCAGCCGCAGTTACAGCCAAACAGCTTCTTATTAGTTCCCCGTCCAGTAAACGGCGGGCGAGTGCCGGAGGTTATTGAAAAAAGATTGGTCCATGATATGGACCGAGCTGTGCCTCCAGAAAAATTCCTCGTTCCTAATATCCAGAGCGTCTTTGACCGTCTCCAGGTTGAAGTAGCCCGGGGTTGTCCTCAAAACTGCCGCTTTTGCCAGGCGGCCAGCCTTTATTTCCCATACCGTATCAGGCCTTTAAGTGACACAATTAAGATTGCCTATAAAGGATTGCTGGCCACCGGTTATGATGACCTGTCCTTCAACGCTCTTTCAATTGGTGATTACCCATATTTGGAGCAATCCATTGACTGGCTGATGCCCTATTTAACCATGGAGAAAGTCTCCGTCTCTCTGCCATCATTGAGACCGGGCAGGCTATCAAAAAAGGTGGTGGAGAGTATTGTCAAGATTCGCAAGACCGGTTTTACCTTAGTTCCGGAAGCTGGTAGTGAAAGATTAAGAAGGGTAATAAATAAAAAAATTTCAGATCAAGAACTCCTGACTGCGGCCCGCTATGCCTATGAAAACGGGTGGAGATTACTTAAACTCTACTTTATGATCGGCCTACCAACAGAAACTCCAGAAGACCTGGTGGCCATAGTCAAGCTAATCGGACAGCTGATTGAACTGGGTAAAATAACTACTGGTACTCAACCGGCAATAAATCTCAGTATTTCATCCTTTATCCCCAAGCCCCACACCCCATTCCAGTGGTTAGCCATGGATGAAGAAAAATTGCTTCAGGAGAAGCAGGATTACCTAAAAGATAATATCAGACGCTGGAAGAAAGTTGAACTTAAAGAGCACCGAATAAAGACTTCTATCCTGGAGGCTGTCTTTTCCCGGGGCGATAGGAGGCTCGGAGCGGTTCTCAAAGAGGCCTACCAACAAGGGGCTCGGTTTGAGGGTTGGTTGGATCTTTTCAGGTTTGACCTCTGGGAAAAAGCTTTTGAAAAGAATGGTCTTGATTACAGAAGATACTTAAAAGCCATTCCCCTGGAAGCTGATTTGCCCTGGGACATAGTGAACATAGGTCTTAAAAAAACTTATTTGAAGGAGGAACTTAAAGCGGCTGAGGAGGCCCGCTATACTCCTTCTTGCCAGGATAAAGAATGCTTCTCCTGTCACTCATGTTACTGGCCTGAATATAAGCAGCGCGGGACAGAATTCAATGGGCATATGGTAGCTGCAAAGCTTGAAATTAAGGCTTCCGGTCTGGAGGAGCCAGTTCGCTACAGGGCTTTTTATCAAAAAGCGGGGCCGGCGAGATTCATTTCTCATAATGATTTACTAAATCAGCTGGAAAGGGCATTTAGGCGAGCTGGCCTAAAGCTGGCTTTTTCCCATGGATTTCATCCAAAGATGTTGATAAGTTATGGACCGGCTTTGCCCCTCGGAATGACGGCTAAAGCCGAAGTATTGGAATTCAAATCTTTAGAGATTTTATCTCTGGAACCATTTTTATCTCGGATTAATTCTGCTTTACCTGAGGGGCTTAGATTTTTTGGCCTGAAAGACTGTCCTGATGATTGCCCTTCTCTTTTTCAAGATATACAGATCATGGTTTATAGTCTTGACCTGACTGATCCAGCGGTCAGGCCCTTAGAATATCTGACTGAGAAATTAGCTCCTGAAAATCTTTCAGAATTACTCAGCCGCTATCAAAATAAAGTTAAAGTTAAACTTGATTCAGAAAAAGACAGAGTCTGGTTTTTTATTGATTTTGAACCACAAAAGCCAATTAGGATTCAGGATGTGGTTGAGACCTGGCTGGGTTTGAAAAACTCAGTTTATGCCTTGACCAGGGAATTCCTGATTTTCAGAAATGGTCAGAATTCAAAAGACCCAAGCTGATCTCCTAAGTCTTGGAGATTATTTTTGAACTTTTTTTTATCACTTCCAGCCCATCCGATCCACAGCATAGCCAGAGGTCAAGGGCAGAAAGATTTTCAATGAAATTTCCCCAGAACTGGGGATAAACTGCTTGAGTGTACCTTAAGAAATAAACCCGGAGGCCGGCCCGGGTAAAAATCCCCGGGTCAAGATGTCTATCAGCCAGGTAGGGAAGAAGTACCTCTCTGGCACCAACTTCCAGAGCCAGTTGCAGCAGCAGTTCAGCTCCTTTGGCTTCAATGCCGGTATCAGATTGGAGTCTGAGATTGGCACTTATTCTAAATTTTTCAGCCAGATATCTAATAGTTCCCTGAGCTAAGCTCAGGAAATCATCATCCATCTCTTGAGTCAACTGTTTTAAGCTGGAATAGGTTGAATGGAAATAAAGCGAATGGCAGTAATAATGTCTGACGAGAGCCAGAAAATTTTTAGACCATTTTCTGGGCTGATGAATCCGCAGTTGACTAATCTTCTGGAGCCCGAGTCCTTTCTTTTTTATAGGAACCGTAATCCATATTTCACCTTGAGGACCCTTTAGGCGGTTGCGATTCACATAGGTAAATCCGTGAGCAAACTGGGTCTGGTCAAGAAGGATCATAAGGTCTGAATTTAGCAGACGTCCGAAAAAACCACCCCAGGGTAGAAAAACAGGTTGGTTAAAGCTGATTCTCATCTGAACAGATTCTCAAATTATTTTAACTCAACCAGCCAGAAATAATAAACAAAAGTAAAATAAAAGATTGACAGCATCAGCTGGCTTTCTGATAATTGAATTCATCAGTTTTATTATCTAAGGAGTTAAGATCATGTCTTTAATAAGAAAAAGGATCATCCCAGCTTCTGTTTTCCTGATTGCCCTGTTCCTCTTGCTAACAAACATCCACCCCCTGAACAAGACTATGATTCACCCGGACCCAGAAGATGGAACCGGTTGCACCAGCATCATGGTCGGCCGACTGGCCTCAGTGGATGGTTCAGTCATAACCTGCCATACCTGTGATGGGAATTATCGCCAATGGCTGAATATTGTTCCCGGTCGCAAAAATTCTCCAGGGAGTACTAATAAGATTTATGAGGGCAAAATGCATACCGAGACCCCCCAGGATACCCGGGGAGTGGTGTTAAAGGGCGAAATTCCTGAAGTCCCGGAGACCTATGCTTTCTTAAATACTGCTTATCCAGCTTTGAATGAACATGGCCTGGCGATAGGAGAAACAACCATTGGTGGACGTGAAGAGCTTTACAATCCAGAAGGAATGTTCATGATAGAAGAGCTGGAGAGGGTGATGCTGGAAAGATGCAAGACGGCCCGAGAGGCTATCAAGCTGGCTGGAGAACTGGTCAAGCAGTATGGATATGGAGATTATGGCGAATGCCTGACCATTGCTGACAGTCGGGAAGTCTGGCATTTTGAGATTTTTGGTGCGGGCCCTTTAGAAAAAGGCGCGGTCTGGGCAGCGGTCAGGATTCCAGACGACCAGGTAGGTATTTCAGCAAACATCCCCAGGATTTCTGAGATTAACTTGAAAGATTCTGACCATTATCTGGCTTCAGAAAATGTGTTTAAGGTGGCAGAAGAAATGGGTTGGTGGGATCCAAAAAAGGGAGAGCCTTTTAAGTTCTGGAAAGCTTATAGCGGCCGCAAGCCATTTGCCATCCGTGAATATTATGTCTTCAATCAGCTCGCTCCTTCCCTGCGGTTAGATATGAAAGCCGAGGAACTTCCTTTCTCCATCAAGCCGGACAAGAAAGTTTCGGTGCGTGATGTCCTGCGACTTTATCGTGAGACTTACGCCGGAACTCAGTTTGATATGAGCAAGAACTTGCTGGTCAAGAAAAGAAATTCTGAGGAGTTGGTTCCAAGTCCGGTGGTCAGCAATTGGATGTCTCGTGACTGGATAACTCTGATCAACACTTTAAAACCTGGGACTATTGAACCTCAAAGAACGATTGCCATAAATGCCTGTGCCTATGCCACAGTCATCCAGCTCAGAAGCTGGCTGCCGCCGGCAGTGGGAGCAATTTGTTGGTTTTCTTTTGATAATCCAGGTTTGAGCCCGAGGATTCCCATATTTGCCGGAGTCACTGAATTGCCACCAGGTTTTGAAATTTGTGCCCAGCACCGTTACCGAGAAGACTCGGCTGCCTGGATATTCAGAAGAACCAACCGGCTGGCTGTCCTCCGCTGGGGAGAAAATCAGAAGCTGATGGAAGATACTATAAAGGCCTTTGAAGAAAAAGCCTTTTCAGAGCTGCCCCTGCTGGAAAAGAAGGTCTTGGAAATAATGAATAGTAAAAACCAGGATAAAGAACCATTATCGGTGAAAGAATATCTCACTCTCTATACCAATGACTTTGCTCGGGCCGCCATGCAAAAGTACCGAGAGCTTTATGAGCAGTTCTGGTACAAATATGCTCGTGGGTTTTAAGGACTAAAATCAAGAGCTGCTGGGTTCGGAATCTGATCTTCTTGAAAACCGATACACTGAATAGAAAAAGATAGCAGCAGCGATCTGAGCTGAAACCGAAAAAGAAACCATAATCATTATTTTTCTCTCATAGAGAAAACCCATTAGGGCACTGCCGCCAAACCAGGCCAAGCCGAATATTGAATTAAAAATGCCATAGGCGGTAGCTCTTTTTTCCGCCGGAATCATATTGGCCACCACCGCCTTGAGGATTGACTCCAGGGCTCCCATTCCAGTTCCCCATAAGATTATTCCAGCTATGATCCAGGGGATGCTTGAGGAGAGAAAAACCAAAGGGGCGAAGAAAGAGGATACCACCGTGGAAATCATCAATGCTTTGAGTCCGATACGGTCAAACAGCTTTCCAAAAATTAGAGCGGCTACAGCATCTATACCCATAGCCAGAGTGTACAGCAGAGGAATAGTGCTTCCGGTAAAGATAAGGTTTTTCTGGAAATGAAAGCCCAGCAGAGGAAAGTCCGCAAACCCGGCTGCCAGGAAGGAAATACCGGCTAAGTAAAGCCAGAAGCGCCGGTCAAACTTGCCGCCGGCCAACATTTCTTTTATTTCAAAATTTCTGGGTTCTGGAAACCGAAAACGGCTCATGGTAAGAATGACCATAGCTATCAGGGCCGGGATCAGAAGGAAAGCAAATCCACGTCTATAACTATCCACAGTAGAAAGTCCTTTATTTAAGAAAACGATCAATGCCAGAAAAAGAGGTCCGAGCATAGCTCCTATCTGGTCCAGAAATTCTTCCAGGGCAAAACCATAACCAGTTCCAATCTGGCGGGCAGCATAAGAAACCATAGCATCCCGGGCCGGTTTGCGGATGGCCTTACCCATTCTTTCGGTCACGATCAGAATAGCTGCCAGTTCCCAGCGGCCAGTAAGAGCCAGCAGGGGCACGGCAAATAGATTTAAGCCATATCCTAAGAAAGTCAGAAGCCAGTAATTCCTGGTTTTATCAGCTACAAAACCTGTGAGTAATCTTAACCCGTAGCCGATAAATTCGCCCAGCCCAGCAACAAGGCCGACGACGAAAGCCGAAGCTCCCAGCAAACCCAGATAGGGCCCGACTAAACTTCTGGCTCCCTCATAGGTCATATCGCTGAACAAGCTCACCAGGCCCATCATTACGATGAAGGTCAAGGCTTGTTTTTGGAATTGGTTTGTCTTTTCTTCAGAGTTCATGATAATTGACCTTCAGAAGAAATAAGGCCTCATTATAATTTAAGTATGGAGAGGATACCAAATTTTTTTTATCTTCAGTGTTTCCTTAAGTAAGTTATCATCTTAAATTTATTCAGAGAGGTCCAGGGCTCAAGAGAAGGGATTTTATTAAATTGAGCCTAATAGTGGTTCTGTCTTCTGATTCGGGTTTTAACCTAAATTTCCGATGAACTTCGGAAAAGGAAGTCTAATTTTAAGCTGGGGGTAGGGAAAACCAAGACTAAATTTGGCTAAAATTAAACCTTAATTTTTTCTTTTGGGAAAAAAGGAAATCATTTAATTAAAATTAACTCTTTCTGGGGATGGCTGAGAAATTCAGCTCCCGATTCTGTAACCACAACCATATCTTCTATGGTTATTACTCCCCGGCCGGGGACGGTAAGCCTCGGTTCAAGAGTGAATACCATGCCCGCCTCTAAAGTCCGAAAGGGTTTGTCAGCATATTTTTCCCAAGCTGGACCCAAAAGGGCTGTACCGTCATGAGCGAAGCGTCCGACCTGATGGCCCAGGGCATGGGGAAATTCCTGATAGCCAGCCTCAGTTATAATTTTCCTGGCTACGCTGTCTATTTCAACTCCCTTAACGCCCGGCCTCATGGCTTTTCTGGCCATCTCAATAGCCAGGACTATGGTTTCAAAACCTTGCCTGACTTCAGCCGGGATTTCTTTCTCGTTTTCCTCTAAGATGTAGAATGTCCTCTGCATATCAGAACAATAATTTTCAACCTTGACGCCAAAATCCATGTTCAAGATGTGGCCTGGCTCCACCCGCCTCTCAGTGGGAGAATAGTGAGCTTGAGCCGTGTCTGGCCCGGTAAAGACCGCAGGACAGGTACTCTGGCCCCAGGCTGTAACCAAACCACGTTTCTTAACCTCAGTCAGCATGAATTCTGCCAGTTCCTTTTCTGTTTTTCCAGGACGAATATAGTCTTTAACCAGGGCAAATATTTCTTCGGTATGTTCAATAGCTTTTTTGATAGCTCTTATCTCAACCGGGGATTTTCTTTCCCTTAAAGCTGACACGATTTTTTCAGCAGAAACCAGACGCTTTTCCATTCCGATTTCTTCCAGGATTTCGTATAGTGTCAGGTACATGCCATGAGTTAGTCCATCACAGATTTCGCTCGTTCGGGAGTAATTGACCGCTATCTTTTCTGGCTTTAATTCCTTCAGGTATTCTTGCAAAGGAATCTTGATTCCAGTTACATATCCTTCAACCGATTCATAGGCCCCCAGATCTTCAATTGCCTTCTGGTCGTAAAGTCCGACTATGGCCTTTTTGCGACCGCTGGCACTGATGATAAAAGCTGAATGCCAGGTTACATGACCCGGTGCCAGAAAAACCAGACTTGGGTCTCCACAGATTTCACTTTCTCTGGTGAAAGTAATCCAGCAATCAATTCCGTTCTCATTTAATATTTTAACTGCCTGTTCGGTTTTCTCTTTAATCAGAATTTCAGTAATGCTCATAGCCATCTCTCCTTAAAGTGAGCAAAGTTCATATTTTATTGATCAATTTGAATAGCGTTCCAGTTTTTTCATAAAAATAGCCACCAGACCAGTCGCCAGAACAAGAAGACTGGCCAAAATTAAGAAATACTGGTGGTGGGCGAAATTGCTGTAAAATTTCCCGAGAAGACCGCTTCCATAGCTGCCAAAGGCTATAGCCAGATACCAGCCGCCCATCATCAATCCTCGGATTTGAATCGGTGCCACTTTTGAAACATAAGATAAACCCATAGGAGAAATCAAGATTTCAGCGATGGTCACCACAAAATAAGTTCCTATGAGCCAGAAGGGAGACATGATATTCTGGTCCTGATTTCCGCCTTTTAGACAGGCGCCAACCATAATAAACATAGCTATGGTCATAAAAATCATTCCCAGAAATATTTTGCGGGGGGTGGAAGGCTCCCGTCCTTTTTGACGAAGTTTATCCAATGATAAAAGAAGCAAAGGGGTAAGGATTAGGATGAAAAACGGCTCAAAGAATTGATAAGTTTCCGGTCTTAACCAGTTCTTCAGCACTGTAGACCTGGCGGCAAAAAGGGTTAAAGCAAAACCATTTTGATAAAAAGCTATCCAGAAAAGAATGACAATGGCAAAAAGAATGAAAAGAACTAAAATCCTGTGTCCATAATCATTTCTTGTTTCTTCACTGGTTTTCTCTACTGCTGGCTTTTCAAGGTTACTCTCAGCAGAAGGGACCTGACCCTGGTTTTTTTTCTCTTTTTTCTCTCTTAAGTCATCGGCTGGAACCAAATACTCTTTCCCCGATTGGAAAATTATCAGGGCCAAGATCAGACCAATAGCCGCAACCCAAAATGAAAGGTGGTAGCTATTGAAGACAGCATTATTAAAAGTGGCAATCAGAGGAGCAATCATGGCCCCCAGGTTGACTCCCATATAATAGATATTAAAACCAGCATCTTTAAGTTGAGGCTGGCCTTTATAGATATTGCCCACCAGGACCGACATATTAACCTTAAATATTCCAGTCCCGATGGCAATCAAAATCAATCCCAGGATGAAACTGAGGGTTTGATTGGCTGAGGATAAAGCCAGGCCAGTATAACCGAAAGCCATCAGTCCGGCCCCGGCTCTAACCATCTTTAAGCGGCCGAAAACCTTATCACCCAGCCAGCCTCCGATTAAGGGAAAGAAATAACATAGAGCCAGAAAGGCACCATACCAATCGCCTTTTTTGGAATCAGACCAGCCCAAAACCTTGTCCATGTAAAGCACCAGGATAGCCATCAAAGTATAAAAGCCGATTCTTTCCCACATTTCAGTGAAGAAAATAAAGCTCAGAGCTTTTGGATGCTTTTTCAACATTCTCGGAACATCCTTCTTTAAGTTTTTAAGGTTATACTAAATAAAGACTGAATTGATTGCAAGAAAATATGTCGTTTGAATTGACATATCTATTGAGGTCTGTTCACCTAACCGGACCTTTATTCGTTAATCGGGCCGGGGATAAATTGGGGATTAAACTATTTCGTACTTGAAAACTTTAAGCTCTGGAAGGGCCGGAGCCTGGCCACGATAGACATTCCAGTAATATTCCCGTATCTCTCTGAGCTTTTGATACATAAAGTGAGTCTTGCTGGGAAGATGATGGCCAATAATTTTCAGGTTGGAATCAACCAGAACCAGCTTTTCACAGCGGTTCAGAATGCCTGCGGTGCCAACACTGGCTACGGTTACCAGCTCATTCTTCTTGACTCTCTCCAGAAGCTCCCCATAAACAAAAGGTCTTTCTTCAACTCTTATCCCCTGATGTCTGAGAATGGCCACCATGCCTTTAATCGTAACTGAGGGGAGGATGAGATTGCTCTCTGGTATTTTAATCACAGTGCCGTCGGCCAGGGCGAATAGGCAACAGGATGAATCCCACTCGCTTATCTCCCTTTGCTCTATCGGCAGGTAAGTCTTGTCGTCCAGGAAAAGAACTGAGGCTGCTTCTGGCACTAGGCGCTTTGCTTCATCAATGGCTTTAATACTCATCAAGTAATTGATACCCAGCTTTAAACACCCGGTTCCATTGACTCCCAGGGCTCTGACCAGATGGGGAATAACCACTCCGACAAAGGGTTCTCCCAGATATTGGTCATACATACAGGTCACGGCTCTGATTGAAGGATAGTTAGGAAAGGTAACACCCATGGAATGTTCTTCATCCAGGGTGAAGGGCCGAAGATAGCCCTGGGCACCTTTTTCAGCCATTTCCTTTAGGAAAGACCGCAACGCCGGGTGAGAAAAATATTTTCTGATAAAAAGCTCTTCCAGTTCTTCTTTTGTCGGCAGAATAGGTTGCTGTTCCCGGCTGAGATTAAAGGCCATGCTACGGCGAAATCGTTCTAAGTTTTGGTCCCAGTTAACGAAGGTCAATTCCAGATGACCCTTTTCATTTTGACGGCAGAAATATCTTATGCCCTCAAAACACAGGAAACTGGCATAATAGGTGGACCTGGTAGCAGCATAAGTTTTGGCCTCAGCCTCAAACATTTCAAAGCTTTTGTCGTAAAGGAAATAGCGCATCTGGCCGGGAGCCCATTTTACGCCTTCAAACTTAGCCATTTTTTTCTCCTTATGATGACTTTTTATTAATAAAAAATTATTTTTTCCAGAGCTTCAAAGAAAGCATCAATAGTATCTGGACCATCGTAGTGAGCCAGGCTGACCCGGTTCAAGGCTTCTTTTTTCAGGTGCCTCATCACCACTGCTGAATAGTGATTACCGTCGGCAATGATAATTCTGCTTTTTTCCCAGAATAATCTTTTTGTTTCTGTTGGGCTTAAACCCGCAATTTCCAGGGCGAAAGTTGGCGTCCTCCCAGCAATCCTGGCTGGATTATCAATTCCATAAAGTTTAATCCTGGGAGAATTAGTCTTTTTCAATCTTTCCAGAAAATAGAGGCTAAGGTTCTGCTCAAATTTTTTAATGGCTTCAATCGCCAGCCGGAAGATTTTTCGGTTATTTCCCGAGCTGTCTTTAGGGCTAACAGCCCGACCTATATCCAAAAGATATTCAAGGGCGCCTTTTAAGCCAGCCAGGTTCAAATTGGGCAACATTCCCTGTTCCCAGCAGAAGGGCGGCAGGCTTTTATTGGTTTCAACCCGATAAGGAAATACTCTATCCTTTGCTTCCTGACGGCTAAAAAGAATGCCGAGCATCGGTCCAAAAATCTTATATCCGGAGAGGGCCAAAAAATCGCAGCCCATTTCTCTGATATCAATGGGGGAGTGAGGAGCCAGATGAACGGCATCCACAACCACCAGAGCCTGAGATTTTATTTTTATTTCGGAGATCAGGTCGGTAAGGGGCAAGATAGTTCCCAGAGCGTTAGAAGCTCCGGTCAGAGCCACCAGAACCGTGTTCTCGTCTATTTTATTCATTAGGTCAACTCTATCCAGAGAAAGGTCTGGACTGAGTCTAGCGCGCCTGATTTCTGCCCCTTGAGCTGAAGCAATCGTTTCCCAGGGGGTGATATTAGCAAAATGGTCTAAGTCAGTAACCAGACAATTCTTCCCCGGCTTGAAGATAGATCTCAAAGAAAAAGCCAGATTAAAAAGGGCGTTGGTGGTAGAAAAATGGAAAGATATTTCGTCCGGTTGACTGGCACCGATAAAATCAGCTACCAGCTGTCTGACCTGTTTATGGTATTGGGCAGTTTGCTTTTCCGGTGGGTGGATTTCCCCTGGCATCGGGTTAAGAAAGCCTGAGGCTGAAATAGCCTGAAGGCTGCTATCAACCATCAAGCTCCCAGCCCCGCTGTTCAAGTATATCCTTTTTTCTCCGGTTGAGTCTGCGGTAAAAGCAGGGAACCGGGTCCGAAGCTTATGGAATAGGCTTAATATGTTATCAGAATCAGGCATTTTTATATTAAGGATAATATTTATACAATTTCACCATAAAATTCAAATGAAATCTGCAAATTTCTGATACCTATCCATTTTAATTAAAATATACAGAACCCTTTATTAATAATTATCTGTCACCCGGTTCCAGAACTTTATCAAAAAATCCAAAATTCACAAGGCAGCAATTATTTATCTAAGTTTTTTTCTTCCTGTTCTGGACACACCTGATACCGCGCGGATTGAAGCATTTATTACATGACAGGCAGGGAGATTTCTCCAGCCGACCTGACTTATAATCAAGCAAGATTTCTGGACGATTGATAAAAGGCCGGCTCATAGATATCAGATCAACTAATCCCCGGGTGAGGAAGCTTTCGGCTACTCTAAAAGTTCTAATTCCACCCAGTCCTGCAACTGGAATTTTCAAGTGTTTTTTAACTTCAGAAGCTAACGGAACAAAATATCCCTCCTGGTCCTCATCTCTTAAACCTGGCCAGACCGAACCCAGCCCGGCTTCATTCATCCCCCCACTTATCTCAATAGCATCCAATCCTGTTTCTTCCAGGGAACGAGCAATCAGCAGGGCTTCCTTCAGGGTGATTCCGCCAGAGAGATGGTCGGTGGCATTCAATTTGGCCATTACTGGAAAATTCTGACCGCAGGAAGCTTTAATCCCTGAAATAATTTCTCTCAATATTCTGGAGCGATTCTTCCAGTTTCCGCCCCAGTCGTCAGTTCGGCGATTAGTATGGGGGGAAAGGAAACCGCTCAATAGATAGCCGTGGCCAGCATGCAACTGCACCCCATCAAAACCTGCTTTTTTGGCTCTGAGAGCTGCGGCGATGAACCAGGTAATTATTTCTTCAATTTCTTTTGGAGAAATCTCACGGGGCATTATGCGGGAAACAGGGTCATAAACCGCAGAAGGCGCCAGGGGAGTTTGACCACAGAGGCTGGGCTTAGTTTGACGGCCGGCATGGGCGATCTGAAGAAAAATTCTGGAGCCAGTTCCTGTTTCCTGAACGGCAGCCGCCAGCTGGCTCAGTCCCTCAATTTTATCATCCGAATCTACAGCAATTTGTCTCGGGCTGGCTTTCCCTGAGCGGTGGACATAAGCATGACCGGTGATGATCAGGCCAACCTGACCTTCAGCCAGGCGCCGATAGAGTTCAATCTGAGCTGGATTTACCTTTCCGGTCAAATCATCGGCCAGATAATCATGGGTAGCGGAGCGAACAAAACGATTGATGAGTTTCAGGTTACAAATCCTTATCGGAGTAAACAATATATTAGACATTTTTAAGCAAATTATTATATGAAAATGCAGGAAATCTTTAAACTTTTTTCTGATTGAGTAAAATAACAGATTGATGGTTAAAATATGAATAATGGGCTCTCTGATCCAGAAAGAAAAGTCTTAGAAATTCTGGATAACCTGAAGATCCAATGGCAAAGGATTGAGCATCCCCCAGTTTATAGCTTGGAGGAATCAAAGCAATACTGGCAGGAAAACTGTGGAGCCCATTGTAAGAATCTTTTTGTCCGAAATTATCGGGGTACCCACCATTATCTGGTTATAGTCCAGGGGGAAAAAAAGGTAGACTTGAAATGGCTAACCGCTCAGCTGGGAGAAGACCGCCTTAGCTTTGCTTCCGAAGAACGACTGAAGAGGTTTCTCGGGCTAACGCCTGGAGCGGTTTCCCCCTTCGGTTTGATCAATGACCTTCAGAAAGAAGTAAGGGTAGTGGTGGACAAAGACTTGCTGGTTGAGTCCGAACTTAATTTTCATCCCAATGTAAATACAGCTACCTTAAGAATTTCAACCAGCGATTTTTTAAGGTTCCTGGACTGGGCTGGTCAAAAAGTTATATTTATAGAAATGAAGAGTTAGGAACTTGATAAAAGATCAGGAGAGGAGATGATGAAAATTTGGAAACGAATCAACTACCTGATGCTCTGGTTGGTTTTGCTTTTGTTCCAGCCTGTTTTTTCCCAGCTTTATAAGGTTGATGAGCCAAAAATTGAACCGGCCTTGCGTTATTATATGTGCTACAGGGTATCTGAGCCCATAGCTATTGATGGGAAGCTGGATGAACCATCCTGGAAAAAAGTTTACTGGTCTGAAGATTTTATGGACATTGAGGGCAAAAACAAGCCCAAACCGAGATATAAGACCAGAGTCAAGATGCTCTGGGATGACCAGTTCTTCTATATCGGAGCCGAATTGGAAGAACCAAACCTGTGGGCTACCCTCAAAGAGAGAGATTCTATTATTTATCTGGATAATGATTTTGAAGTTTTTATAGACCCCGACGGTGATACTCATAATTATTATGAACTTGAAATAAATGCCTTTAACACTGTCTGGGATTTGTTCCTGGTCAAACCGTACCGTGATGGCAGTCCGGCTATTCACAGCTGGGACATTCAGGGTTTAAGAACAGCAGTTTACACGGACGGAACCCTTAACGACCCTTCTGATAAGGACCGGGGATGGTCGGTGGAAATAGCTATTCCCTGGGAAGTCTTAAAGGAAGCAGCTCCGTTTAAGAAAAAGCCTGAACCTGGAGACAAGTGGCGGGTCAATTTTTCTAGGGTGGAATATAGAACCTCTGTTGAAAACGGGTCTTACGTGAAGATGAAGGATAAAATTACAGGCAACCCCCTTTCTGAAGATAACTGGACCTGGGCTCCTCAAGGATTGATCAACATTCATTATCCTGAGATGTGGGGTTATGTTCAATTCACCGCTACCGAAGCTGGTAAAGCTAAAGAATTCTGTGATGAGGATCCTGAGGCCGACATAAAATGGGCTCTCCGTTTGATCTATTATCGGCAGAGGAATTTCTATATCCAGAATGGACGTTTTGCTGTCAACCTTGAGGAACTCAATTTGAGTAAGGAAAAAAAATTAAGGGTAAAGGGTTGGGGCTTTCCTCCGACAATTCAGACCACTGCCAGTCTCTTTGAGGTCACCTATAGCAGCGCTCTGGGTCAGGAATGGCACATAAGACAGGACGGATTGGTCTGGAAGATAGAGAAAAAATGAAGGAGGGGTAATGAATAAAATAAGGTTCTTGTTTATCGGGCTTATCATCTGCCAGATTGTTTGTCAGGGGGCCCTGGCCGGAGTTTCCGAATCAAAACTGCCTTCTGGCCGGCCTGAAGAAGTTGGAATGGATTCCAAAAGGCTGGCCTTGGTAGATGAACTAATTAATAAAGCTATTGAGCGCCATGATTTTCCCGGTGCGGTACTTTTGGTTGCCAGGAAGGGCCGGGTGGTCTGGCGTCAGGCCTATGGGCTAAGCCAGTTAGTCCCTGGACCAAGTCCGATGAAGCCTGATCTAATTTTTGACCTGGCTTCTATTACCAAACCAGTGGCCACAGCCACTTCTATCATGATTCTAGTAGAAAAAGGAAAGCTCAGACTTTGGGATAAGGTTAAGAATTATATCCCGGAATTTGTTCCATATATTGAGGAAAAAGGCCTTGAGGGAGAGGATGCCAGGCTCTTCCATCTATTAACTCATACTTCTGGATTGCCCCCTTATGTAGACCCGAAGGAGATAATAAGCAAGTACGGAGAGCCGTGCCCCACTGAAACTCTAGTCAAGCATATCGCTCAGATAAGAAAAGGATCAAGACCAGGAGAAAGGTTTGTTTATAGCTGTCTCAACTACATAACCCTGGCCCAAATAATAAAGATTGTTTCTGGAGAAGATCTGGCTGAATTTTCCAAAAAAAATATTTTTCAACCCCTGGGCATGAATTCAACTTTTTTTAATCCGCCAACCGAGATTAAAACAAGATGCGTGCCGACCGAAGTGATTGAGGGCCAACCTCTGAGAGGCGTGGTCCACGATCCTTTAGCCCGGCTTCAGGGAGGGATTTCGGGTAATGCCGGGCTATTCTCTACCGCTGATGATCTGGCTATTTTTGCTCAGATGATGCTGAATAAGGGAGAATATAGGGGAGTTAGGATCTTAAGCCCTCTGGCTGTAGAAAGGATGACCGAAGTATTTCCCAGATTAAGATATGCAGGCCGAGGTTTTGGCTGGGACCTGGATTCTGATTATGCTACGGTACGAGGAGACCTTTTTGGCTATAATTCTTATGGTCACTCAGGCTACACTGGGACCTCTATTTGGATTGACCCGGAAACCGAAACCATAGTTATTTTTCTAACCAACCGGGTTCACCCTGAGGACCGAGGCGAGATCATTTCCATGCGGAGCAAAGTAGCCAATGTGGTAGCTGCAGCTATTGTCAAAAAATAGAACAATTTTTGAATTTGTTTAAAAAACTTGATATTCTGAGGTAGAATTCAGTTAGAGGAAGGAGGGAAGAATGAGGCAGATGGATTTCAATTTTGAAGTCAAGCTGAAGTCTGCTTATGAGGCCCTTTCCCAGGCAGTCAATCTTTTCCGAACCTATCTTGAGGAAAGAACACCAGCCACCGGCTCTGAATATTACCGGGGAAAAAGTCTGTTGAGAGAAGGAAAACTTTTTTTTGAAGAAGTCCTCAAAGAAGCCCGTAAATTGCTCGGGCCCTTGCCTCCATATTCTACTCCTGAATATGCTAAATGGAGGGAAGAGACTTCCAAAGAAATGAAGCTTGCCCTTGGGGACAAACTTGAATATGAAGATATAAAAAATCTGATGCTGGCCGATTCCTGCTTACCCCGGCTTTTTTCTCCATTGGAGTTAGAAAATTATTTAAATAAATATTATGAAGACCAGAAAAAAGGACACCGAAAGCTGGAGAATCTCAAATGTCGGATAGCCATTGCCAGGCTGGACGATCTCATTCAGGAAGCGGAAGAGCTCTTAAAACAGGCTCAGAAGAAACTCCAGTCTTCTTTGGTCTGAGGCCTGGTGCTTTATAAATTAGCTGATTAGCGGTTGCCCTAATCAGACCTGGCGAAATTACTCAAAAATCTGTTTCATCAGTTCAACAATGTTCAGGGCATAATCAACCTCAGCCAGGGGGATATTTTTCTGTTTGGCTATTTTTGAAAAACGGCCATCTTTATTCCCGTCTTTGGTGACGATTAGATAATCTGCATAGGGGGCAACAGTATCAATCATCCTTTCGTTGTCGCTTCCCGGCGCTCCTCTCTTGGATTCCCCACCGATGTGAACAGCAACGATGAAAATCTTATTAGCTTTGCAGTATTCAATGACCTTTTTCAACCGGGCCTCTTCGGCTTCAACTGTCAAGCCTGAGGCTCCCATACCCTTTAAGCTAGCCCCTATGGCCATTATCACCGTCCGGTAAGGAGTGCCCTTCTTGAATTTATTCAGGTCCGTATGCACTTCAGCATGAAAACCGGGAGCCGATTCTCTATCGCCCAGACCAACTCCCGCCGCCAGTATTTCTGGAGTAGGAACGTCGCAGTAATCATAACCGATGCCTGCTTCTTCCAGAATAATATTAACAGTGGTAACGTCCGGGCTCTGGCCGGCTGAGGTGGTGATAACGGGTAAATTGGCTTTAGGGGTATTCTGAGCAGCCCAACATAGACTCACCACCAGAAAAGAAGCTATGATAATAAATAATTTTTTCATTAGACTTTCCTCCTTTTACTTTTTTTCTTCTGACTCAAACAAGACATCTACAGCTTTTACTGCTTTTTGCCAGATTTCCGGGTAAGCCGGGAAACGGCGCTGATAAGTTCTCTTTTCTACGTCATACAGATAGAGATGGTTGTATTTCACGAATAATTGGTCGCCCAGGTCCCACCAGGCTTTTACCACCGTTTGAGCATTATTCAAACAGAAGGCAGTCAAGAACTTAAGAGCTTCTTTGGGATTCTTCTTGTAGAGCTCCGCCGCTTTTTTATCAATCCCCGGAATCTGATCCAGGACCGGTTTTTCATATTTTAGCAACGCTTGTTGGATGTCTTTAATAGCTTCGGCATACATAACCTGTACATGAAAGTCAACATAGTCAAAAGCCCAACGGGCTGAATCCCGGTTCAAGACCCAATGGTCTCCTATGGAAAAAGATTTTGGCAATTCAGTTACTCCAGCATAGAAAGGCATGTAGCAGGCTGTATCCTGGGAACCGAAGGAAATCCAGACTATTCCACCTATGGGGTCGGGTAACCATCCCCGGCTCTGGGTGACTGAGGTGTATTCGGCCCGGCTATCACAGATTGTCCTGGTCTGCCGGTAGTAATTGGGATTCTTAAATGGGCCTCCTCTTATCCCTTTGGTCGGGTCAAATTGGGTTCCTATACTTCTATCCCGGGTCATATTGATCACATCTTCTACCGATAGTTTACGATCGGGTCTAACCGAAAATGGAAGGTCCATGTTTGGAGTGGAGGGCGAGAGCTTCAGGGAGGGAGCTACCAGGTCAAAAAACCTCCAAAGCCTCTGATAGCGCCCCTGAGAGCTGACCGCGCTTTCGTTAACCGGGGAATAAGCCTTCTTCCAGTTAAAGGGTTTGCCGCTCTTGGGGTCATAAAGCCCGTTTTCCACGGCGCAGGAAATTACATTTGGAGAAGCCAGAAAGTAATCAGGGTTGTTGAGGTCAATTTCGCCAATCCTGGATTCGTTGGGACAAACGCTGACCTGGTCATCAGGAACTCTCTGGGCACACCAGACTGCTCCGGGTTTACCACTCTGGGGAGTCCATAATGGTCCAACGGGCATGATTTCAAAAATCCAGACTTCGTTGGGATCGGCTACAGCCAGCATTTCGCCGTCATCGTGGAAACCATATCCGTATTTTTCTGCCAGTTCGCCCATGATTTTTATGGCCTCTCTGGCTGTGCTGGCTCTTTCCATGGCAATAATGGTCAGCATAGTTATATCAAAAGCCGGGGTCGGCGTTGGATTGTCCAGTTTGCGCACATTACCGATGGTGGACTCACCAATGGCTACCTGTTTTTCATTGATATAACCAAACATCCCATGGTGATAAGCATAAGTATAAGGAACCTCTGGAATTTCCAGGCCGGTTAAATCCTTTTTTACCAGGTCCCACTTCAAACCTTCAGTTGGAGGCCAGGTCTTGAATTGGGAGATATGATAAATTTTCCTTTTTTCGCCCGGAAGGTGACGGGCAGCAGGTACATGTCGCCAGGTCCAATCGCAGAGACCACAATCGCAGGTATGAGTGGTAATGGTGGAGCCATCTGCTGAAGCCAATTTTCCTACCAGGATTGAAGTGCAATTATCAGAGGGTCGGTTAACTTCCAGACCCGGGTCAGCTTTTTCCGCTTTGCCCGCCAGGTAGAAAGTGGCAAGAAGGACCAGGATCATTACCAGCAACGGGAAATATAATTTTTTGCAATTTTCTCTTAATTTTTCCATCATTTTAACCTCCATTTTCAGTTAATTTTAGCCTTGATTTATTCAATAAACGCCTCAATGATTCTGACTGCTTTTTTCCAGAAATCAGGAAATTCCATCTTTCTCCTCTCTACCGTGCGTCTTTCGCTATTGTAATAGCTCAGATGATTAAACTTGAGCAACAACTCATCTCCAAGTTGCCACCAAGCTTTGATCACCCTATCAGCGTTGTTCAGACAGAACCCGGTTAGAAAGTCTGACACTTTTCTGGGGTTCTGGCGGTAGATTTCAAAGGCTTTTTGATCAATTTCCGGAATCTGTTCTATAACCGCGTCTTCCCATTGTTGTTGGGCTTTCTTAACCTCAGCCATGGCCAGATCATAACAAACCTGAACATGAAAGTCAGTATAATCAAAAGCCCAGCGGGCAGAGCTGCGATTCAAAACCCAGTGGTCGCCGATACTGAAAGAACCTGGCAGGGTTTTTACTCCAGCATAAAAAGGCAGGAAGCAGGAAGTATCTTGAGCCCCCCAGGCAATCCAGACCAGCCCTCCAATTGGCGCTGGAAGCCAGCTTCGGCATTGAGTCACAGTGGTGTATTCAGCTCTTCGGTCACTTATCAACCTGGCTCCGGCCTCATAATTGGGATTCTTATATGGTCCGCCTCTTATTCCCCGGGTTGGGTCAAAAAAGGTTCCATAACCCTTATCTCTGGTCAGGTTCATCACATCTTTTACTGAAAGAGGCTTGTCGGGCCTGACTGAAAAGGGGAATTCCATGTTGGGTAGGGAAGGAGAAAATTTTGAGGATGGAGAAACCAGGTCAAAAAATCGCCACATTCTGGCCCGGCGGGGATCATTCTTAGCACTACCTTCAACCGGGCTATAGGCTTTCTTCCAATTAAAAGCTTGACCGCTCTTAGGGTCCCAGTATCCGTTTTCCACTGCATAGGAAATTACATTGCTTGAGGCCATAAAATAATCTGGGTTATTAAGGTCAATTTCTCCAATCCTTGACTCATTGGGGCAAACGCTGACCTGGTCGTCTGGGACTCTTTGGGCACACCAGACCGCTCCGGGTTTACCGCTTTGGGGAGTCCAGAGAGGGCCAACCGGCATGATCTCAAAGACCCAAACTTCTTCCAGGTCAGCCACAGCCAGCATTTCACCGCCATCCTCACCACCATAACCATATTGTTCGGCCAGCGAACCCATAAGCCTTATCGCTTCCCGTGCCGTCCGGCACCTTTCCATGGCCAGAAGAGTCAACATGGTGATATTGAAAACTGGGGTCGGAGTGGGATTGGACATTTTTGGACGATGGCCAATGGTTGATTCGCCCATGGCCAGTTGTTGATCGTTCAGGTATCCGAAAACGCCATGAAGATAGCCAAAAGTGTGTGGCACCTGAGGGATTTCTACACCGCTGAAATCCTTTTTTATCAAATCCCATTTAAGACCCTGCTCGGGAGGCCAGGTTCTGGTCTGAGATATCCGGTATATTTTTCTTTTTTCACCAGGTTTATGGTCAGCCGGAGGGACATAACGCCAGGTCCAATCACAGACTCCGCAGTCGGCAGTGTGGGTGGTCATGGTGGAACCGTCAGCAGAGGCTTTCTTTCCGACCAGGATGACTGTGCAGTTCTCATCAGGCAAGAGCCTGTCTTCTGGGAAAGAACTGGCCTGGGGATAAAAGATAGATAGGCTCAGGATTATGGTCAAGAAAAGAACCACGACGCCTGATATAATCCTTTTCATCTTCCTCCGACTCCAAACTTTTCGTTTTTAGCTCAAGCTAACTGGCTAAAACAAATATTAATCATTCTCTATATCTGTTCTCAGAACTTTATCACTTTATCCTTTTCTGCTTCGGCCGGATTCTGGAAAAAATATCCGGTACCGTTTTTAACCACTTCAGAATAGCGGGGAACATTTTTTATGATGATGGCCCGGTCAGGATTTTTTCTAGAATATTGTTTGATTATTTCCAGGCTAACCGAAAGATGCTGACCAACTCTTTTCTCAAGTGGCCAGCCAGATTCATCGTAGGGCACAAAGAGCTTCTTTTTCCCGGCCAGACTCAAAAGAAAAGCATCCTTCCCGTCCAGAAATAATTTTTCTGTTTTGGCTCCTGTTGGTTGATCAAGGAAGGGAATCGGAGCTTCTAGCAAAAATGGCAAAGTATCGGAATAGTCGCCTATTTCTCTGTGAGATAGACCCCGGAATTTTTCCGGCGAAGATTCTAGGTGATTTTCGAACCCTTCCATAGATTTTACGGTCAAAGAAGCCAGAGTGGCCAGACGCATTGATTTTTCTGGGGCTACGATGCAGTTAGTAACCGGGAACATGGTTTCGGCTCCATGAAGGTCAAGGGCCAGGTCAATTTTATTCTGGCGCATCAATTCCATAGCTGCGTAGGTTACCTGCTCCATCGGGAGTCCATTCTTTCTTCCCGGCCAGGTCCGGTTGGTATTCCTGATATCCAGATAAGACAACATCTGTTTTTCTGGATAATGGATATAGACATCGGGGTCAGGCCATTGGTCAAGGGGTGAAGCATCCCTGTTGCCCATCCGGAATTTTTTTATCCCCCAGGGAGTTTTAACCGAAAAATAAAGGGGGTAACCTTCTCCCGGCCTGGTGTTCAAACTGGCACTCCGATTAAAGCAGGGAATCAGATACAGAGTGCCCTTTTCCACCACGGCATTTTCTATCATGATGATCACGGCCAGCATTCCCTCGGGCTCATTAGGATGGGTATTAGCTATGATCAGAGCCTGGCCACCAGGCTCCTTTCCTTGCAGGACAAAAATATCTGTATCGGCTTTGGTTCCCCGGAGCGGGGCGAAAAATTCGCTGAGTTTCTTGACCTGTGTGACGCCCGGTCCGCAAACTAATTCCATCTCAAAATGACGGTGTTCAAATAGGGGAAGGCCGCCGGCCGCAATCAAACCCGCAAAGATTATAGAAACGATAAGCTTGAAGCCTAAAGTTGGGGGTCTCATTTTTGCTCTTACTTAAACCTCAACAATCTCAAAATAAAGGGTATCAGGGTAACTAAATAAAGAATTACTTTGTCAGCACTAGTTCTTTCTGAGATTAGATTTTTCAAGGTAATAAACACAAAAAATAAACAAATTAAATAATAGATAACCATGATAATCTGAGCTATCATCCTTTATCCATCCATTTTTTATTTTATCCTATTACTAGAAAGCTCAGTTTAGAGCTGAAGATGATCATCAGCAGACCAACTGTGGTGACAATCAGCCAGGGAATCCAGGTCTGGCGGAGAAAACGCCAGTAATCTCCCTCATAACCAGAAACCATGAGGCTTAAACGGCCGATGAGAGCCGTGGGTGGCAGCCCGTCTCCTAATGGCCAGAGAAGGCTCAGCCCGGAAATGACCAAAGTGGCATGATAGCCGAGAGAATTCAGATACCAGACTAGGGGAATACCGATGATAGCGGCGCCACCATAGGTTAAGATTCCTTCTGAAACTGGAATGATGATCGGCAGAAGGCTGAAAAGAAGCCCCAGGGGAATGATTAATACCGAATATGAAATCAATCCCTTTACACCGCTGGCAGCCATTATTTGCTGTAACATTCCTACGATTACCATGATAGCCAGAAGCGGCAAGAGTTTATTTATTGTGGTGGAAGCTACCCTGATAAGGTTTATTCTGACCGGACTCAGGGCTATGGCTATCAGAGAAGCAATCAGGAATTCCAGGGGAAGACCGAGGATAGGAAAAGAAAAAGGAAAAAGGCGGTAGGCCAGAACAAGCCCGAAGAAAACAACAAAAGGAGTCAGGAGTCTGAACCAATTCATGTTCGGGTGGCAATCAATCTTTTCCAGAAAGGCTTGCAGGTTTTCAGTTCCCGACTGACGTCTTCCAAGGACCAAAATGGTAAGAATGCCTAAAATTAAAACCGGAATGCCCAGTGGTAATTCAAAGCCAACATAGGGAATAGCAGTTCCAGCACATAAGACCATAGCCCAGATATTTACCGGCGGAGCCGCCGCGGCCAGACCGGCCAGAATAAAAAGAATAGCCGGGATTTTTTTCTCAGCCACGCCCAGTCCTTTGAGTGCCAGGGCGACCGGTGCCCCTACCACCAGCAGGGAGACACTTCCGGCTCCGGTCAGGGCTCCTGGAATCAAGATAATTATCATAAGCAAAAAAAGAGCCAAAAACCTGAATCGGGAAAAATGGACAACTGCTGAGCGGACAGCAAAATTAACTCCGCCGGCTTCCTGAATGATGGTGATGAACAGGGTGGCGGTAAAAAATACCAGAATCACATCCAGATAAGTAAAGGATCCTTCCACCAGGTGGCGGGGAATTTCTAAAAAAGGTGGAGTCTTAAAAACGGAGCCAGTCAGGGCTCCGGCAATAGCCGAAAATAACAAGCTCAGTTCAACCGAAAGCCCTTTCCACTTAGCCAGAATATAAGATAAGACTATTATGACCGTTATGATAATCGTCTGATTGATCATTATAAAAATCTTACTCAATAGCCATGAGCAAAGCAAATAAAATTTAAAAAATTAGCTCATAATTAAGACGCTGTTTTTCCAGCTCCTCAACCAAGAGCCTTTTGGTCTGAAGGAAAAATTCATCCCGAGCGTAGGATTCAAAGTTGTGCTCTCGGTAAAAACTTAAAAACTGAAAGGTATAATTCAGTCGGTCAATGAACACTCTATCAGCCAGACCAGAAATTTCTTTAATCAGCCTCTCTGGGTTTTGGGGCAGAATCGGCCCGATAAAGACAAAAGTCTTTAGGCCTTGTTTCTTGATTTTTTCCAGAGCCATAAGTCTCCTGGATATTGAGGGAGCTCCTGGCTCAAAAATTCTGGCAACACAGTCGTCTTCAGTGGCTATGGAAAAACCAATTTCCAGGTCTTGAATTTGGCTCAGAAGGTCCAGGTCCCGGAGTACCAGGTCCGACTTAGTCTGGATAAATACTGGGAACTGAAAGCGACTGATTTCTGAGAGGCACTTTCTGGTCAGCTCATACTTGGCCTCAACCGGCTGATAGGGATCACAGACCGAGGCTATCCAGATGGTTCCTCTTTTAACTCTCGGCAACTGGTATCTTAAAAGATGAGGAGCATTGATTTTAATATCCACAAATTGCCCCCAGGGCTCGGAATGACCAGAGTATCTCCTCATAAAAAGTGAAGCATAGCAATAGCGACAGGCATGAGCACAACCAGTATATGGATTTAAGCAATAATTAAAAACTTTTGATTTATTTAAGATGCTTTTAGTCGTTTTTTCTGATATCTTGATCATCAGCTAATATGATATAACAATAAAGTACCGGAGAAAATAATTTGGCTTTGGATAATCATAAGATGCATCTTTTTTTATTTAATTTGGTTTATAATAAATGGGAGAGTAGGTGTCTAATATATAGGAGGGCAGCGATGATTAACTTCAGGAATAAACTTTCTCTTATGACAGCTTTATTTGTCTGTCTGTGGCTCATAGCCTCTCTAACTAACCTCCAGGCTCAGTATTTTGGCCGGAATAAAGTGCAATATAAAAAGTTTGATTTTAAGATCATGAAGACCAAGCATTTTGACCTCTATTATTATCAGGAAGACTTAGAGGTGGTTAAGCAGGCGGCTATGATGGCTGAACGCTGGTATTCTCGCTATAGCCGGATTTTTAACCATGAGCTAAAGGGCAGACAACCCTTGATAATTTATTCCAGCGGTCCTGAATTCCAGCAAACCACGGTCATCCCTGAAGCCATGGGCGAGGGCACAGGCGGAGTTACTGAATCTTTTAAGAGAAGAATAGTCTTGCCTTATGGGGTATCTCTGGCCGAAACTGATCATGTCATAGGCCATGAGCTGGTTCATGCTTTTCAGTACGATATTGCCGGTCAGGGCCATTCTGACCAGGCCAGATATACTGGAGCTGAACTCAGAATCCCGCTTTTCCTGATTGAAGGTATGTCTGAATACCTGTCAATTGGGCCAGTTGATTCTGAGACGGCTATGTGGATGAGAGATACCTGGAAGAGAAAGGATTTGCCTCAGATCAGAAAGCTGGAAAATTATTATAAGTATTTTCCTTACCGTTATGGGCAGGCGGTCTGGGCTTATATTGGAGGACGCTGGGGTGATGAGATGATAGGGAAGGTCTTCAGGATGCTGGCCAGGAGCAGCGATTACGAAGCGGTTCTTCAGGGTGTTTTGGGTCTACCGATGAAAAAACTTTCAGAAGACTGGCACAAATCCATGGAAGAAGCTTATGCCCCCTTAGTCCCGTTGACTGAATCACCTAACCAGGTCGGAAAGTTGATCCTTAAAGGAACAGAAGAAAATGTTTATAATGTTTCTCCAGTTTTGAGCCCGGACGGAAAATGGATAGCCTTTTTGTCATCTAGAGACCTGTTTTCCGTTGACCTTTATCTGGCTGATGCCAGAACCGGTGAGGTCAAGAAGAAACTGACCTCTACGGCCATTGACCCTCACTTTGAAAGTATTCAATTTATAAGGTCAGCTGGATCCTGGGACCAGAATAGTGAACGGTTCGTTCTGGGAACTGTCACCAAAGGAAAACCATACTTGACGATAATCAATGCTTTGAAAGGTAAAATTGAAAAAGAAATTCCTTTTCCCGAACTGGGAGAAATCTTAAACCCCAGCTGGTCTCCGGACGGTCAGTATATTGCTTTTTCAGCCCTGGTGGGAGGAGTTACTGATCTCTTTATTTACAATCTGGAAGATAATACCCTGAAGCAAATGACCAGGGATAGTTTTGGCGATTTGCATCCGGTCTGGTCGCCTGATGGTAAAAAGATTGCTTTTGTTACTGAAAGGTTCAGCGCTAACTTAAAATGGTTAGACCCGGGTCATTATGAGCTGGCTCTCCTGGATGTAGAAAGCGGCGAAATCAGCCGGATTTTAGGTTTCCCTTCGGGTAAGAACATCAACCCCCAATGGTCAAAGGATGGTCAAAGCCTGTTTTTCCTTTCTGATTATTTAGGGAAAACAGATCTTTTTCGTCTTGACTTGAACGACGGAAAGATTTATCAGCTTACCAATCTGTTCACGGGAATTGGCGGCATAACTCAGCTCAGCCCGGCCATTTCCTACTCCAGCCACGGGAATATGCTGGCCATGTCTGTTTATGAAAATGGCTATTATTCTGTTTATTTAATTGACTCTGAAGATAAACTTAAAGGCCAGGCCACCCTGGCCCAGCTGGGAGAAAGGCCTCTAGCTTTGCTCCCCCCCCGGACTCAACCTGAAGGAGCTTTGTTGGGCTTGCTGCGGAATCCGCTCTTTGGCTTGCCCAAAGATACCGATTTTCCTATCACCAGCTATCATCCGAAGCTTACTCTTGATTTCGTGGCCCAGCCGACCATAGCTGTTGGTGTTGATAGGTATGGGACTTATACCGGAGGTGGTGTAGCTGCTCTGTGGAGTGATATGCTCGGTTATCACACCCTGGTGACCATGGCTGAGACTAATACCCAACTTATTGATAGCTACGCTCTTATTGCCTATCAAAACTCCCGGAATAGAATAAACTGGGGAGCAGTGATCCAAAGAGTTCCGTATATTTACGGCAGCTACGCAGCTTACTTTGATGAAATGGGTGGTTATCCGGTTTATGTGGAGGAAGAGCTTCTATATCGTCAAATTAATTACCTCATCAGTGGCTTCGCTTATTATCCGATCAATACCTTTATGAGGCTGGAATTCAGTGGCGGCTTCAATCTGATTGATTTCAACAATAAAATTTACCGCTACATCTATGATCCTTATTATTATGAATTGATTGACTACTACGAGTTAGACATGCCCGCTGCTAAAAGTATTAAATATGGATATGCCTCGGCCGCTCTCGTTTACGATAGCTCCTTGTTCGGGGCCTGCAGCCCGATTATCGGACAGAGTTTTGCTCTCCAGATTCAGCCCGCCTTTGGAAACTTAAATTTCATCACTGTGCTGGCTGATTATCGTCGTTATCTTGTTCCTAAGAAACCTTTCACCCTGGCTTTCCGAATCCTCCATTATGGCCGTTATGGCAAAGGAGCCGAAGACGAACGCCTCTGGCCTTTATTCCTTGGCTATGAAACCCTGGTCAGAGGTTATGATTACGCAACTTTCAACTACGACGAATTTGACGAGACTAACCCTCAGATGTTTGATTTTAACCGACTCCTCGGCAGCAAAATGTTAGTGGCCAACGTTGAGCTAAGGTTTCCAGTATTTAAAGTTCTAGGACTGGGCCGCGGCTATTATGGTATCTGGCCTCTTGAATTTCTGGCTTTTTATGACATTGGCACCGCCTGGTATGCTGATGAAAAGCCAACCTGGTTTGGAGGAAAAAAGAAGCCTGTATCCAGCGCTGGTGTGGGCTTAAGAACTAATTTATTTGGAGCTATTGTCCTTGGTTTTGATTATGTCTATCCCTTTGACCGACCTATTAAGGGCTGGCACTGGCAATTTACCATTAGCCCTGGCTTTTAAGCTGCTTTTTATTTGATTTCTTTTATGTAAATGTCTTTGAAATAAACGGGGGAAAGGCTATCATGGTTTTGCAACCCGATGTAGCCCTCACGGGCGAAATCCCTGACTTTCCCCCTGGGTTCAGCTTTCCAATCTATAACTTTTTTTCCGTTTAATTCCACTGTCAGCTGGTCTCCAATAAAGGAAATCTTAAAATGATTCCACTCCCCAGCAGGTTTAGAAGCATCCAGAGCTGGAGCCTGAGCGTCATAAACCGCCCCGGTCTTATGGATTCCCTCACCGGCATCATAAATCTGGACCTCAAAGGAATGATAAATATAATCATCGCTGATTGGTACCTCCGGAACCCTTAAAAATATTCCAGAATTAGTGTCTTTCTGAGCACACTTAAAATCCAGTTCTAGGATGAAATCCTTGAATTTTTTTCGGCTGTACCAGAGCAGCCCCATTCCCCCTTGGGATTTCAGGATACCGGTTTTAGAATCAAGTTCAAAATATCCCGGCCCGTAATGATTCCAACCATGTTTTTCATAAACCCCCCGGTCACGACTCAGCAGTTGTTCATAGTCTTCATAATAAGTAATATCCTTTATGAATCCTAAACCCTTCTTGATTGTTGGCTCCGGAGTCATAACTTCTTGCTCATTTTCAAACTCAATGGTCAAGTAGCCGTCATAATCCTGTAGAGTCAACTCAGCCAGGATAGCCTTAATCTCAGCTTGGCCACTGCCAAAAGCCACATCTTCGGCCTTTTTGGTCCCGAAGTCACTCCGGTCCTTAAGATGGACATCCACAATTCTCCCCTGAAGTAAGCGCAGACATTCAACCGGTCTCAAGTTCCCCCTCATCCAGTGGCCAGTGTCAGCACAAACTCCAATTCTTTCGTCCAGGCCCTGCAGATACTTGAAAGCAGTGCTGGGGTGAGCATATTTACTCGGTTCGGGATGATTGTGAACAGCGATTCTGATGTTGTATTCCTTAACCAGTTTATTCAAGATTGGATAATCATCATCCTGGGGCTCAGTAACTATTACCCAGATACCGAGTTTCCGGGCAAAGTCAAAGACTTTCCGCATCTCGGCTTCAGTCCGACCGGTATCAACTACCCCATAAGCTACAACCTTAAGGCCCAGGGAACTCAACTTTTCTTTAACCAATTTGAGATATTCATCAGCCAGATTATGATGGAAAGCAAGGTTTGCTGGCAGGCTAGGTGAGAGGCGCTGGCCAGGGTAGGCTTGAACAGCCTCAATCCCCAAAGCCTTGGTTTTCTCCAGAGCTTCAAAGAAGGTGTATTTCCGATAAGTCCAGCACTGCATAGCTACTGGAAATTTCTTGATCCTTACCGAATTATAATCAGTCTGCCTAACCTGAGCCTTTATTTCCTCAGGAATCGTTTTTTCCTGAAGATAAGCTGCCCTGGTGAAAAGGCCTGAACCCAGCAAAAAAAAGAATAGCCATTGAAAAATAATTATTTTCTTTTTTATTTGATTAAGCATGAACTCCTCCTGGCCATAAATTTTGATCGAAAGTTATCGCTTATTTATTCTTCCGGGGGTTCCATCGGCCTTTAGCCACAGCCGGGATGAAACTTTCCAGGCCGGGCGGCGGGAAAGGCAAGGTCTTATCTTTTTCCGCGCTCATGTAAGCAGTCATCAAGAGTTCAGTAACCTTAACCCCATCCTTAAAATTTTCTGCTGGTCTCTTTCCCCCCAGAAAAGATTCTACCATGTGTCTGTTTTCGGCTGTGTATCCATATTCGTGCTCTTCGCTGGAAATAACGGGCATCAATCCAACCTCGGCATTCTGCTTTTCTACCAGATCTTCTCCAGATTTACCTTTAACCTGCCGGCTAAAGAAAACTTTTAGGCTGGAATCAAGAGTGTTAATCTGCATTGAATATTCCGGACCTAAAAGTTCCATGGTCAGACGCAATCCCGCTCCCACATAACACCAAGAAGTCGTGGTTTCCACTACCAGGATATTTGCTTGCTTATCCTTATATTCAATTACCGAACGGGCGAAGTCTTCAGCCGGACGATTAGCATAGTCCAGTCGACCTGCGCTTATCCTTTTGAGATGGTCTACATACTCTGGAATCTGCCATTTCAGACAGGAAGCATAAGCTGTGACTTTAACCGGCGTCAGCTCCTCACGCTCGGCACCAGGCGGGGTAAGCATAAACCGAGCCTCTTCTACAGAATGGCACATCATATCATTGAGCACACCACCTCCCTGTAATTCGCCTTCCCAGAACCAGGGCATGTGGGGTCCGCTATGCTCTTCAGCGGCTCTGGCTAAATAAGGTCTACCACAGAGACTGGCACCCCGGGCCCAGATAATCTCTTTGCCCCGGACCACCGCAGGGGCAAAGACCTGATTTTCAAGATAGCCATCCAGGAGTTTGGCTTTTTCTGCCAGTTGTAACATCCGGCGCGCTTCTCGGACGTAGCGACCAAGTGGTTTTTCACAAGTAACGCCAATCAGCTCTCCTTTTCCTTTTATGACAGCTTCAGCAATCTCTTCCATAACCTCAATCCGGGTATAATTTGGAGAGCAGATCCAGATAGCATCAATTTTCGGGTCAGCTACCATTTCAGTTATTGATTTATAAGTCTTAGCTTCGCCTACTTTTAGCTTCCGAGCAAGGCTGGCAGCTTCGGCTGCCCTTTTCTGATCCGGGTCATAGATGCCAAGAATATCGGCGTTTCGGACCCCGACCCAGGAGCGGATATGAAACCGGGTGATAAACCCCCCACCTATAAAACCAATTCCCAGAATCCTTTTTTTTGTCTTCATGGCTTAACTCCTTTCACTCTCTGTCTAATTATTAGTTTATAGCAGTTATGATAAAAATCTCAGCTAAAAATTATTTACCTCATATTTTTCTGGGTTTAAGTGGTAATTATCTCTGGGGCTGTTTTCTTGTGGCTTTCACGGAAGAAGATCATAAAGATAACCAGACAGAGGATGGTCAGCGCGGTGGGCACCAGGAATGTTCCCCGCCAGTTAACAACATTATTTTTTGTAAAGATATCTTGTATCCAACCACAGAACAGACTCCCGACAAAATTACCAAAACCCAGAATGATGGTAGCTATCAAGCTCTGTGCCGAATGTCGGATATCTTTAGGAGCTATGGTGTCTACATATATGTAGGCCGCCGTAAAGAAAAAGACGTAGCAGAAACCATGCAAAGCCAGAGAGGCTATCACCAGCCAGGAGGGTTGACCTATAACAAAAATGATATAGCGAATTGGCCAGGCCAGAATACCCAAAGTCAGAGTCAGACGCATACCAAACTTACGCAAAGCCCAGCTCAGCATGAAAGCCATGACAAAGATTTCCGCAAATTGAGCAATGGTCATCACGAAGGAAATTGATTTCTGGCTTACCCCAACCTGTTGGGTCAGGAAAGGAGAGGTTAGAACATAATAAAATTGCAGTTCAGTAGCCACCACAAAAGAGATGAGGGCAAAGATCAGAAAATTCTTATCCTTGAGCATTTTCAGGGCTTCAAGGAAGGCCCAGGGTTTAGCCGCATCTTTTTTGGGGGGAGTATGAGGCAGGCTGAAAGAATAAAGACCCATGATGATGGAGAAAATTCCGGCCAGAATCAGCGTATCTCCTTTCATAGCTATACCTTCCGGCGATTTGACCAGCCAGCGCCAGCCGGCTAAAGCCCAGCCAGCGGCTATCCAGCCAATGGTTCCCCAGACCCGGATAGCTCCGAATTCCTTTTCTGAACTCTGTAAATTGACGAAGGCTATAGAGTTGGTCAGAGCCAGTGTCGGAGCATAAACCAGGCAGTAAAGAAGCATCAGCCACATCATCGGCTGGAAGGCGGTGATATTGGCAATAAGAACGAGAAGAACACCGCCCAATAATTGCAGAACCCCGATTACCTTTTCACTGGCGAAATAGCGATCAGCTAACTGTCCGCCCAGAAAAGGGGAGATGATTGTTGCCAAGGGGAGAAGGCTGAAAATCACCCCGAGCTGGGAGCCACTGAATCCCAGGTTGTTTTGGAGATAAGCAGAAAGAATCGGGGCCCATGAACCCCAGATGGCGTATTCAAGAAACATCATCGCGCTTAGCCTGAGCTTTACGCTCATTGAATCACTCCTTTCTCCCAAGATTACTTCTTAAGAAGCAGAATATTTTTTTCTATTTTTTTTGTCAAACAGTTCCGTGTGTTCAGGTAAAAATGTGGTAATTTAAATGGCTTTTATCGCTCTATCTCTTTTAATAACAAGCGGATAAAAAATCTTAGGCCACCTCTAAATGTATTTTAGTATTGAATGACAATTTATTCTCATTCTAATGTTTAAAAAATGACCAAGGTAAGGTTTTAAGAATTACAATTTTCCGCAGAAATAAAAGCTCCTTTAGGGTAAAAAAACTGAATATTTATGATAAAAAGCCCTGGAAGTACCACACTTTTGAGGAATGAGCCAAAGTTCTTCAGCCCGAGCAAAAAAATTGTTGATATTTTTCTTTATCTATGTTAATAGAGAAAAAAAAGGCAAAGGAGGATTAAAATTCCTACGCCAATGGAAAAGCGAAGAGAAAAAAGGCTGGACGAAGAGAACAAGGTAATCCTGCATGTCCTTTCCGAAAACTCCGAGCAGGAAGAGTCATTTTATTCTTATTCCCGAGACCTTTCAGTGGGCGGTCTTAGGATAATGACCGATTCGCCCCTACCCATCAAGACCCGGGTAAAGCTGGAGATAGCCCTCTCCGACTCCAAGAAATTGATTAAAGGAATTGCCGAAGTTCGCTGGGTTAAAAGTCTTTTTGAGGATGAGGTCTTTGAGATGGGCTTAGAATTCATTGAGCTTGACCCCCAGAGCAAGGTTCATCTTCTGGAACATGTCTATCGTAAAGTTCTTTCTCGTTAAGCCCTCTTGATCTTAAACGATTGTTCTTAAATCAATTCAACCAGCCTGAAAGGTATCAGGACCTGAGGTAGAAGAATGAAAAGGTATGGTTTTATAAGAAATTTTTTCCTTTCCCTGATAGTTATTTTTGGTTTTCTGTACTGGCTGGCGCCCAGTGCCGGGGCTGAGAACAAGAATTATTTTTTCCCAGATTTAAGAGCTGATATTAGTATTAATAAAGATGGGTCTTTTCTGGTAGATGAATACCTTACTTTTGAGTTTCAGGGTCAGTTTTCCTGGGCCTCCCTCTGGATTCCACTCAGGGCTCGCCGAAATTCAGACCTTCTGGTAGAAATAGAAGATTTTAGGGTAAGAGATGAACAGGGCCAAGAACTTCCTGTTCAGACCGCGATTGAAAGACAAAGGTTTCAGGCTAAGTGGGTCTTTTCAGCCCGAAATCAACGCCGAACTTTCCATATTTCCTACATAGTTAAGAAAGGTATCCTGAATTATCCTGAAATTAGCGAACTCTATTGGCAGATAATCGGAGAAGAAGTAGACCGACCCACAGCTCAGGCTGAAGTCAGGGTTCATCTCCCAGAGCCAGTCCTCAATAAGGAAGATATCCTGGTTTATGGCCATGGCCCGCTTTCCGGGAAATCGGAGATAGTTGATAATGAGACTTTAAGATTTATAGCCACTAACATCCCGGCCCGACAATTCATGGAAATAAGAGTTATCTGGCCGGCAGGAATGGTTGAGGGTATTCCGGCTTCTGGATATACCTGGGATATTATCAGACAGGAAGAAGCCAGGTATACCCGAGAAACTATTGAGAGGATTAAAAAGGAGAGGGAAGAAAAAGCCAGAACGGTTGCTTTTTTTAAGAAACTGGGCCTAGCCTGGGTTATCTGGCAGCTTCTGGGACCTCTTATCTTCTTAGCTTTTTATTTTTATTTTTGGAGAAAAATTGGTCGGGATTATCGGTTCTCTGATATTCCCGAATATTTTCGGGAAATGCCATCTAACCTTCCCCCGGCACTGGTCCAGGTGTTAAGAAGGGAAGGGGGGAAGGTCTTACCGGTTGCCTTTACGGCTACCATTTTTGACCTGGCTACCAGGGGTTTTTTGACCATTGAAGACGAAAAGGTGGAAAAGAAAACTCTTTTCGGTACCAAGATAAAAGACCACACATTTTTCGTTTTGAAGAAAGAATATCTCCAGGACCCCAAACTTAAAAGCTGGGAAAAGGATGTTTTAGATTTGGTCTTCAGAGAAGTCGGAGAAGGGGAGACGCCCAGCAGTCGTGTAAGTTTGGAAGAATTGGTAGATTATTTGAAAAGGTATCCCACCAGTTTTCAATCCTGGTTCAGAGACTGGCAAAAGGACATTGATCGGGAAGCCAGGACCCTGGGATTTATTGAACCAGAAAGCAGGCGCTTCTATCAGATTTTTATGATAGTGGGTCTTATCCTGGCCAGCCTTACTTTTTCGCCGGTTATGTTTATCCTGTCTTTAACCCTTTCCCCGACCTTGAGAAGAAGGAGGAAAGATTGGGCCAGAGAGAACGAACTCTGGAAAGCCTTGGAAAGATTTCTGGAAGATTTCTCGGATTTCAAGGAAATTCCGGCTGAAGCCTACAAACTTTGGGATAAATATCTGGTATTTGCTATTCTCTTTGGCCAGGCAAAAAAGCTGGTCAAAGTTTTGCCGCGGATTATTCAGGACCAAAAGGCAACCGCCCCAGTCTGGATAGGCGGGAGCTTTGCCGCTTCAAGCTTTACCCGTCAATTTGATTCTATCGCCTCAACTATCGCTTCAATTGAGAGGGCGGCTTCAGCTCTGAGTCAGGCCAGCACTTCAGCTGCTCATTATTCCTCAGGAGGCGGAGGAGGCTTTAGCGGAGGGGGTGGGGGAGGAGGCGGCGGTGGAGGAGTCTCAGCCGGTTGATTAAATATTGAGAAAGTGCAGGGTCTGGAAATGAGAGTGAAAAAGCCCGAAAGTTTTATAGTTAATCATTATAATTTTGATTTTTAATTTGGGTTATGAATAAAAACTTATCTTAATTCAGAAAATTAAGCTAAGATAAGAGCCGATGTTAAACCATAAAAGGCAAAGGGGAAATCTTATCTCTCTATTTTTGGCTATTTTGGCCATCGCCAATTTACTTTCTTCCCCGGCCTGTCAGAAACCTGATGACACTCAAATGATTAAAGGAATTCTGACCTCTATCGTCAGGCAAGCCGAGAAAAAAGATAAGGAGAAAATTCTTTCCTACCTCAGCCCGGATTACCTGGACTTCAACCAAAGAAATATCCAGCAAACCGAAGAATTGATTGATTTTTATTTCAAACATTATTCCGGAATAGCGATCCATCCTCTATCTATTTCCGTATCTATAAATGGAGATAACGCGGAGGCCGAAGCCGATGTCCTGCTTTCTTCAGGACCCCTGGAGACGTTTAGAAAGTTGGTGGGACTGGTTGGGTCTTTCTATCGTTTTGATTTCAAGCTGGAGAGGCTTAACCAGGAGTGGAAAATCATCTATTCCGCCTGGAGAGAAATTGATTCCGGCTCACTTCTGCCAGGATCAAAGGCCGTCCTTAAAAAATTATTTCCAGATTTAATTCAATAAGGAGAAAAAAATGGAAGAAAAGAAAACCAGAACCGAAGAGTTTAAGGTCAAAGGCTCCGAGATAATTGAGAAAATTAAAGAAGTTATCAGGGAAGGCAATGCCCGCCGTATCATTTTTAAGACTGAAGAGGGGAAAACTTTTATGGAAATTCCTCTGACTGTTGGAATAGTCGGGACACTGATTGCTCCGGTTTGGGCAGCCATCGGAGCCATAGCTGCTCTGGCTTCTAACCTTACCATAGTGGTAGAAAGAGAAGAAACTGGCGGCCAGAAAAACAACTAAAGGTAAAGAAATACACCAAGTTTTTCTTGATTCCTACCACCTATTCTGGTAAATAAATTACATCTTCTTAAAAAGGAGCGGTTTATGGATAACAAGAAATTTTTTAGGTGCCTTGGTCTAATCCTGACCATAGTGATTTTTTCCTTTTTTAGTTTGCTGCTGGCTCAAAAAAAACCGCTGCGAATCCAGAATACTCCACCAGAAATCAGGTTAAAAGCCTTTGACCAGCATAAACAGATGAAGAGTAGCTCTCCTTACAACAGTCAGAAATGGCAATTTCTGGGCCCGATCAATGTTAGTGGACGTTGTACTGATGTGGCTGTGGTCACCCCAAAAGGCAAAAATTATACCATCTATGTGGGAACAGCTTCAGGCGGGGTCTGGAAAACAGAAAATGAAGGAACAACCTGGGAGCCAATTTTTGACCAGGAATTATCTACAGCTATCGGAGATATGGCTATTGCCCCTTCCAATCAAAATATAATATGGGTTGGCACGGGTGAAGCTAACATTTTCAGAAGTTCTCATCCCGGATGCGGTATCTATAAATCAGAAGATGGAGGAAAGACCTGGAAACACCTGGGCTTGACCGATACCAATACCATCTCCAGAATAATCATCCATCCTCAGAACCCGAATGTGGTTTATGTGGCTGCCTCTGGACACGAATGGACTTTTAATCAAGAGCGGGGCGTTTATAAAACAATTGACGGTGGGCTGACCTGGAACAAAATATTGTTCTTAAATGAGCAGACCGGAGCCATTGATCTGGCCATGGACCCCAGGAATGCGGATACCCTTTACGCGGTCACCTGGCAGAGAGTTAGAAAAAAATGGAATGACCCCAGGAATGAACCTCATTACACTGGAAGTGGCATCTGGAAAACAACGGATGGCGGACAGAGCTGGAAGCCTGTCAACAACGGACTGCCTGAAGCTCGTTTTCGGGGCCGGATCGGGATAGACATTTGCCTGAAAAATCCCGATGTCCTTTATGCTCTGGTGGATAATTATGAGACCTCCCGGGAACCGACTGAAGAGGAAAAAGCGGATGCCTACGGATTGCCAAAGACAGGAATAATCAAAGGAGCCACAGTCTATCGTTCGGCTGATGGCGGAGAAAACTGGAATTTAGTAGCTCCAACTACAGAAGAGATGAAAAAATATCTTGAAAGTCATTCCGGAACCTACGGTTGGGTTTTTGGCCAGATTAGAGTTGACCCGAATGACCCCGATAAGGTCTATATTCTGGGAGTGCCGATGAGTGTTTCCAAAGATGGAGGGAAAACCTTTAACGAAGTGCAAAATATGTATCATGTTGATAATCATGGCCTGTGGATTGACCCCGACAATTCCAATTATCTGGTCAATGTCAATGACGGCGGGCTGGAGATTTCTTATGACGGAGGCCAACACTGGAAAAATACCAAGCTGACTTTACCGGTTTGTCAATTTTTCAATTTAAATTATGATATGGACATTCCTTTTCATGTTTATGGCTCCATGCAGGACCATGGAAGCTACCGGGCGCCAGTTGACCTCAGCCGGGGCCGGGATCAGATTAAGCCCATTGAATTTGAAAGAGCTCCTGGCGGTGAGGGCTCGCATCATGCCATTGATCCCACCAATCCCAATATTGTTTATTCCTGCGGGTTTTATGGCAACCTGACCAGAACCGATTTGAGCCGGGCCGGGGCAGAAAGAACAAAACTGATAGTGCCCAGAGTTTTTCCTGATGAGCCAAAACTGCGGGGCCAATGGTTAGCTCATTTCATAATTTCTCCTCATAATTCAAATATTATTTACCATGGTATGCAGTATGTTTTCAGATCATTAGACCGCGGAGATACCTGGGAAAGAATCAGCCCGGACCTCAGTTACTTCAATTCAGCTGAAACCGGGGATATTCCTTATCACACAATCACGGCTATTTCTGAATCTCCCCTGAAATTTGGCTTAATCTATGTCGGAACGGATGACGGCCGGGTTTCCATGACCAGGGACGGGGGCAAGACCTGGCAGGAGATAACTGCGGGTTTGCCCTATCAGAAATGGGTATCCAGAATTGTCGCCAGCCAATACGAACTGGGTACAGTATATCTGACTCAGCATGGAAGAGCAGATGATGATTTTACGCCCTATGTCTGGGTATCAAAGGATTTCGGTAAGACCTGGACTGATTTGGCCAAAGGAATTCCTCTCGGTCCTGTAAATGTCATCAGAGAAGACCCAGTTGATAAAAATATTCTTTATGTAGGAACAGACCTTGGAGTATATATTTCCAAGGATCGTGGACAGACCTGGAATGTCTTGGGAGGAAATCTCCCTTCAGTCTACGTTCATGACCTTATTATTCACCCCAGAGATAATATGATCGTCATTGCCACTCACGGCCGAGGGATGTGGGTTATGGATGCCGACCCGATCAACGAAAAACCAAAAAAAATCAGAAGAAGATATTTTGAGGATTAAAAATCTATAAATTATTATTGACGATAGCTGGTTTCTTAGCAGCCATCTCAGCCGATAGTATGAAGAGTCGTGCTTTCTCTGGACCCTGTCTACCAGAAATTCGGAGTTACCTCTGCCGGTTATGACCGCTACCAGAAAAGCCTGCTGGCTGATAAAAAAGGCAGCTGAAAAAACGGACGAAGGAATTCATTCAAGAGATATACAAAAAATATTTTTAGTGAGCAGTCGTCCGTCTCTGGCCCGCCAGCATCCTGACTCTAATTTGATTATTAGAGGAATGATCAGGTTTTCCGCGGATAGCTGGTAAGGATACTTTTCCGGTAGGAGCGGTTTTTTTCTTTATTAAATATTTTTGTTTTTAAGTTTTTTCCAGATTGATTAAAATCAATGAGCAAAAAAATAGATAAAGAGGTTAGTCTCATGAACAGGAGAAATTTTCTGGTTGGTTTAATTTCCACCGGTTCTATTGGTAGCCGACTGGCCGGCAGCCCGAGGGAACTCAGCCATCCGGTGACGCCGGAGCCTGAAGTAATAGACCGGGTGAAGGTGGCCATGCTGACCATGCAGAGACAGGCCTGGGAACAAGGAGTGGCCGCTCAGGCTCTTCTGGAGCTGGGGGAGGAGCACCTGGTGATCATGCTGGCCAGGGAAGCTGTCCTCCGCCAGTGGGATGACGGCCGCCTGGGACAGGTCTGTGATAATCACGGGGTTACCGACCCGGGAGCCAACGGAGAAGCTGTCCTGTATGCTGCCCGCAGGTTGAAAGACGAGAAATTGCTGGAAGCAGCCAGAAAGCAGGCCGAGTACTTTCTTCAGACCGCTCCCCGGACCGAAGATGGAGTTATATTCCACATAGATAACAAGCCCCAGCTCTGGATAGATTCCATGTACATGTGCCCGCCGTTCCTGGCGGTCATGGGCCATTACCGGGAGGCCCTGTTCCAGGTGGAAGGTTTAAGAAAGTACCTCTGGAATTCCGGCCGCCAGCTCTTTTCCCATATTTACGATTACGGCCTGAAGCAATTTGCCAGGCGGGATTTCTGGGGAGTGGGTAACGGCTGGGCGGCTGCCGGGATGACCAGGGTCCTGCGGGCCCTGCCGCCTGAATTAAAAGAGGAAAGGAAGAAACTGGCTCGTTACATCAAAGACTTGCTGGACGGTTGCCTCAGATACCAGCGGGAGGATGGACTGTTTCATGATGTGCTGGACAACCCCCGGACCTTTGTCGAAACCAACCTGGCCCAGATGCTGGCCTATACCATTTACCGGAATATCCAGCTGGGCTGGCTGAGCCGGGATTACCTGAAGAAAGCTGAAAAGCTGCGCCAGGCGGTTCAGGGCAAGGTGGACGAGCTGGGTTATGTCAACGATGTCTGTGGTTCACCTCTGTTCCAATCGCCAGGCGTAGCCACTGAAGGCCAGGCTTTCTTTCTGCTGATGGAAGCGGCCAGGAGAGACCTGCTGGGTTGAGAGTTCAGTCAACCTTGAATTTCCGGGCGGTTGATCTGGATGAATCTTTCAATCCTTTCTTTCAAACGGTCGCGGATTTCTCTGGTCCGTTTTATTTTCTCTGGCTCGGACAGGTCTTCCCTGGTCGGGTCTGGAAAGGACCAGTTGGTCATTCTAGTAACCCCGGGGAAAATCGGGCAGCGTTCAGCGCTGACCGGGTCGCACAGAGTGATAACGTAATTGAAGAGTTCCCCCCGGGTATAGAGGTCGAAAACGCTCTTGGTTGGCTGACCGGAAATATCCAGGCCGACTTCCTTCATGACCGCCACGGCCAGAGGGGAAAGCTGACCAGCTTCGAAACCGGCGCTGCTGGCGATAAAATCGCTCTGACCCAGATGGTTAAGCCAGGCCTCAGCCATCTGGCTTCTCAGGCCATTATCCTCATCAACGAATAATACTTTAATTTTTTCCATGGTCTTCATCTCTCTTTCCAGCGGTTAATAAATTTTCCCATCTTTAAGTTAATATGGCAATAAAATTAATTTTTTATTATGATATCGTTAAAAGATAATAAAAAGACAGGGAGGGCAGTATGAAAAAAAACATGGGTGCTTTAGACCGGACTATCAGGACATTGCTGGCCATTGTCATGGCCATTCTGGTGCTGGTCGGGGTGGTTAAGGGGACGCTGGCCTATATTCTCGTGGTTCTGACCATAATCTTTCTGGCTACCAGTCTGGCAGGGTTCTGTCCGCTATATGTTCTCCTGGGGCTGACCACCCTGGGAAAGAAAAAAACAGAGGGACAGTAATCGGAGCCAGAATTAAGCCAGAAGTCGCGATTTTTTGTGTCCTGAAATTTTAGATTGCGGTTAGCCTGGGTAAGAGGTAAAATGGGAAAGTCTGGATTTTCATGGGCTCAGGCGAAATCAGGTTACTTAAAACATCCACTATAAAAAAAGCCTTAGTATCTCGGCTAAAAAAAATGGCTGATGCCGGTTTGGCCCGGTCCAGCCAGAGATTTTTCCCAGAAAAAATAGTCTGTTATGGAATCAGAGCCAAAGACCTGCGTCAGCTCTGCCGGGACATTTATCAGCAGGTCGGGACGAACTGGACGGTGGAAGAAGCCCTGGAGCTGGCTGAAAGCTTGCTCCAGGAAGAAGAACTGGAGAGTCGGTCCAGCGGCCTGATCATTCTGGGATATTTTCAGGACCAGTTGCAGGCCTGGCATCTTAAGAAATTCGCTTCCTGGTTAAAAACAGGCCGTCTGGATAACTGGGCCTTGATTGATACCTTGTCTCTTGAAGTGCTATCTCCATTTCTGTTGGAACATCCAGCCCATCTTAATAAAATGGCAGCCTGGATTGAAGATAAAAATGTCTACTTAAAACGAGCCGGGTTGGTGGCCCTAATCAAACCGGCCAGAAAAAATCTGCGCCCGGATTTCATTTTCCGGATGGCTAACCGGGCTGTTTCATCGGGAGCGGTAGAAGGCCTGGTGGCTAAAGCTGCCGGCTGGCTCTTGCGTGAGGCCGGTCGGTCTGACCAGGAGCGGCTGGAGGATTTTCTGAAAAGATACGGAAAGAAATGGCCGCGGTTGACGGTCAGATATGCCCTGGAGAAATTTCCAGCCGCTAAAAGAAAATATTTATTGAGAATAACAAAAACCAATTAATAAGGAGGTCCCATGCTTTGCCCGACTCCAAAGTTTATGAAGACCAAATACTTTTTATCCGCCTGGCTGATGCTTCTTCTCCTGTTCCCGGTTTTCAGTGCCGGGGCCGGTCCAACAGAAGAAACCAAGAAGCCAGCCCCTTTTTCGGATAAGATTCCGATAACCGAGAAAGACTTGGAAATTTTCACCTGGCGGCATATTGGGCCCTGGCCTTTCTCCGGCCGGATCACCAATTTCGCCGTACCCCCGGGGCAGAGCCAAACCTATTATGTCCTGACTGCTTCCGGAGGTCTTTGGAAGACGGTAGATGGGGGTATTCATTTTGAGCCCATCTTTGAAAAGTACGGGAACCAGAGCCTGGGTTATCTGGCCATTGCTCCCTCCAATCCGAATATCCTGTATCTGGGAACGGGGGAGCCCATTCACAGCCGGGCTACCTACCACGGCAATGGGATGTGGAAATCAACTGATGCCGGAAAAACCTGGACCCATATTGGGCTGGAAAAGAGCTATTTCATAAATAAAATTGAAGTAGACACCAGGAATCCCGATATCGTGTATGTGGCGGCTGAAGGCAAACTCTATGATGACACTGACCGCGACTGCGAACGCGGACTTTATAAATCTTTGGATGGAGGAAAGACCTGGCAGAGAGTTCTGGACCTCAAGGACCGGGTGGTGGGCGATTTTGTCATGGACCCGAAAAATCCCCAGGTGGTCATCGCCGCCGCCTACAAAGTCTTCCGCCGGACCTGGACTTTTCTTGACCGGCAACCGGGCAATTATCTCTGGAAAACAACCGATGGCGGCCAGACCTGGAAAAAGCTGAGCGCCGGGCTTCCCGACCTGGGCCAGATGAAAACCGGCCGCAACGGTCTGGCCATTTATCCCCAAAATCCCAGCATCGTTTATCTCCGCCTGGATGAAGAGGTCAACCTCGGTTTAAGCGAAAGGGAAGGGGCCGCCCTGTATAACCAGCGGGCTCTTTTCCGGGATGACTTTTACCTGAATAAATTCAAGGGCTACCGGCTGCGGCCGGAGCTGATGAAATATGTTAAGTTTGACCATCTGAAAGCGGACAAGGTTGAAGACCTGGTCAATAAACTCAACGACCTGGTGCGCGACCCTGATTTTTTGACCAAAACCTCGGTCAACTGGAAGGGTCTGCTGGCGGCTGCCAGGAAAACTTATGCCCGGGATGAGACTGCCCTGGCCGCCATAGATGAAGCGGAAAAAATAGTTAAGAAAGCCGAAGCCGGAGAAAAAGACTTCCTCCAGTTAAACCGCCTGGTCCTGACCGCCCTGCTGGCTGATTCCAAAGGTTTTGACCCGGCAGGATTCAAAATAGCCGACCGCAGCCAGGTGGCGGTTAATAAAGATTTACGGGACAGCCTGACCTATGATGAAAAATATGTTAAAGATGAAAACCAGCTGCTGGAAAATCTCCAGAAACTGGGGGCCGACCCCAACCTGCTGATAAAACTTAAAATCAACCCGGGTTCTGTCTTCACCCGCTCCAAAACGGTCTACAAGGATAGAAAAGAAATACTTGAGCTGCTTAAGGAAGGAGAAACTCTGGCTAAAGATTACGACCAGGTCAAGGGACGCTATCAGACCCTCAACCGCTGCCTGCTTGATATCATCTATGCTGAGGCTTTGCGGGCCATGGATCCAGTTAAGAAATCCGGGGTTATCTACCGCTCGGATGACCAGGGGGAAACCTGGCAGAGGATGACAGAGTATAAAATCAGTGGCGGTAGCGAAATAGTCAACCAGGTTGAGGCTGGATATTACGGACGTTTGGCAGTTGACCCCAACGATGATAAAACTCTGATAGCCCCGGAAACGAGAGTGGTTATCTCGCGTGATTCCGGCAAGACTTTTCAGTTTGCTAACTGGGAAGCTAATAAAAAGTGCCATGTGGATTCCAGAGCTGTCTGGATAGACCCCTTAAACTCAAAACATATCTTGAATGGAAATGATGGTGGAGTCAGCGAAACCTGGGACGGCGGCCTGCACTGGTCGCAGAAAGAAACCATCCCCGCCCAGCAGTTTTATGATGTCTCGGTGGATAACGAGCTTCCTTATAATGTCATGGGTGGTACCCAGGACAACGGCTGCTGGTTCGGACCTTCCCGCAACCGCAACCCCAACGGGGTTTACCCGGCCGACTGGCTCTATCTGCCATCGGGCGATGGGTTTTACGTCGTTCGCGACTGGTGGAACCCGGAATACATTTACTGGGAAAGCCAGTTTGGTGCTTCCCGCCGCATGAATTTCAAGACGGGTGAAAGCATCTCACTGGCCCGACGCAATACCCCGGAAGAAGAAGCCGCCGGCGTCCCGGCCCAGCGCTATCAATGGGATGCCCCGATTTATCTCTCGCCGCACAATCCCGGCATTGTCTTTGTTTGTTCCCAGTTTGTCCACCGTTCCTTGAGCCACGGCGACCCCGGCACCTGGGAGACCATTTCTCCCGACTTGAGCAAGCAGAATAAAGAAAGAATAGACCTTTCCAAAAAAACCAACCTGCAGTATGCCACCATCTACACTTTTGCTGAATCACCCAAGAAGCCGGGCCTTTACTGGGCTGGAACCGATGACGGTAATCTTCAATTGAGTGCCGATTACGGAAAGACCTGGGTCAATATAACTTCCAGGTTTTACGATTCAAAAGGCAAACCGAAACCAGGAACAAAAGGAGCTCTGATTCCTTATGATAGATGGGTGATGAGAGTTCAACCGAGTTATCATGAGGCCAACACTTGTTATGTACTTTACTCAGGTTATAGGACTCACAATGAAGATAAGACTTATGTTTACCTCACCAAAGACCTTGGTCAAACCTGGGAAGATATTTCCGGCGGGATGAACTGCCCGGTCAATGATATTGAAGAGGATCCTGATAACCCCAACCTTCTTTATTTGGCAACCGATTACGGACTTTATGTGACCTTTAATCAGGGAAAACACTGGATGAGGATGGGCGGAGTTCAGATTCCGGATGTGGTGATAAACGACCTGGCAGTCCAGAAAAGAGACCGCGACCTGGTAATCGCCACCTACGGCCGGGGCATATACATTGCCGATATCTTTCCGTTTAAGGAATTCAAAGAAGAAAATCTCAGTCAGGAATCCTATTTATTTGAGGTTCAAGAGGGAATTCTCTGGCAGATGATTGACCGGCGCGGTCAATCCTATGGAGAGTTTGCCAGCTCACCCAACCCACCAGTGGGAGTAAACATCTATTATTACCTGAAAAACCAGGCTTCCAAGGTTTCGCTGGTAATTAAAGATTCAGATGATCAGGTGGTCCAGGAATTATCTGGACCCCTTTCGGCCGGAATTCAAAAGGTCTGGTGGGGATTTAACCGCCGGACGACCGGAGGACCTGACAGTTTTGAAAGAAGGATGGCTGGCAATTTTGTTTCTCCAGGCTATTATAAAGCGATACTGATGGTCAATGGGAAAGAAGTGATGAACCGGAAGATTAAGGTAAGCCCTGACCCGCTTTATAAATGAAATGATTAGAAAATTTTTAAGGGAAGCAGGAAAAAATTTTTAAACAGGCCTAGAGTGTTCTTAAGATTATAAAATTATAAAGATTAAAGGAGAGGTTTATGTTTGGATTTAGGAAAAAAAATATTTATATTTCCCGGGTTATATTGCCGTATGCCGTCGGCCTGGTTCTGTTAATCTGTTGCTGGTTGCCCGGGATATCACAAGACCTAAGAGATTCTAAGGCAGCTTCCAGACCATCCCTGATGCCTCTACCGGCTAAAATGGAGCTGAAAGAAGGAAAATTTCGTTTAGATGAGAAATTTCAGGCAGGCAGCCAATCCGGTCCCGGAAGTCGGGCTTTCAAGTCAGTTTCTCGTTTTATGACTCGTCTGAGTGGCCGAACCGGATTATTTTTTAATCAGGATTTCCTGGCTGAACAAAAAATCGGGCCTTCAACTACCTTGTTTTGCCTGTTTAACAGAGTTGGCAGGTTGATTCCAGGAGAAGATGAGTCCTACCGGCTGGAAATTTCTTTAGACCGGATTGAATTAAAGGCACCGACAGATATCGGAATTGTCCGAGGCTTAGAAACTCTTCTTCAACTTCTTTCGGTAGATAGTGAAGGATACTACTTTCCCTGCACCCTCATTGAGGACCAGCCACGTTTTACCTGGCGCGGCCTCTTGATTGATTCCTGCCGGCACTTTATGCCGCTGGAAGTCATTAAGAGGAACTTACTGGCTATGGCTGCGGTCAAGATGAATGTCCTTCACTGGCATCTCTCCGAAGATCAGGGGTTCAGGGTTGAATGTCATACTTTTCCCCGCTTGTCTGAGTTTGGTTCTGACGGAAATTATTATTCACAAGAACAAATCAAAGAAGTCATTCAACTGGCCTCTGACCTCGGCATCAGAGTTATGCCCGAGTTTGATATTCCCGGGCATTCCACCAGCTGGTTTGTCGGCTATCCCGAGTACGCCAGCGCTCCAGGACCTTATCGGATAGAAAGAAAGTTTGGTGTTTTCCATCCTGTATTCAACCCGGCTAACCCCGCTATCTACCACTTCTTTGACAGATTTTTCCAAGAGATGGCTAAGCTCTTTCCGGACCCTTATATTCACATCGGAGGGGATGAAGTTGAACCCACACACTGGAAGGAAAACCCTGAAATTCAGAAATTTATGAAAAAGAAGAATATTGATGACTTTCATTCTTTACAAGCCCATTTTAATCTGGAAATCCTAAAAATTCTGACTAAATACCATAAGAAAATGGTCGGCTGGGATGAAATCTACCAACCTGGTTTACCCAAAGACATAGTGATTCAATCCTGGCGGGGCACGCAGGCTTTAATTGATGGAGCTAAAAAAGGCTATCAAGGCATCTTATCCAATGGTTATTACATTGATTTGGGCGAGACTGCCGAAAAGCATTACTCAAATGACCCAATCCCGCCAGATTCACCACTCTCTTCTGATGAAAAAAAACTGATCCTGGGCGGAGAGGCGACTATGTGGGCGGAATTGGTTTCTTCCGAAACCGTTGATTCCAGAATCTGGCCCAGAACCGCCGCTATAGCTGAGAGGCTGTGGTCAGACCAGGAAGTTAGAGATGTCCCTGATATGTACAGAAGATTGGCAGTGATAAATGTCCAATTGGAAGAAACTGGTGTTCAACATCTGATAAATCAACCCATGATGTTGAGACGCCTATTATCATCCGCCTCCTATGAATTAACTGATCTTCAAAATAAAACCGCCGCTCTTCAATCTCTGGCTTTGATCTCAGAACCGGTCAAAGGCTACAGCCGCCATAATCAAGGCCGGCCTTACTCCAGCCTGTCTCCATTAACTCGTTTTGTTGATGCCTGTTTTCCTGAATCCCTGGAAGCCAGGTGTATTAGGGTTCTCGTAGAAGATTATCTTAATAGCAAAAAGCCAGAACTGGCCTTAAAAATAAATGACTGGTTTACCAGCCAGAAAATCATCGTGCCCCAGCTTAAAGGTTTAACCGAAAATAGTTCTGCCCTGAACTTAAAGGAGATTCAACCCTTGGTCCAGGACCTGGAAGAAGTGTTGCTGATGGGCGAAAGCGCTTTAAGGTTAATCCGGGACGGAGCAAAACCGGAAGATTCCTGGCTTGAGCTGCAGCAAGAGAAGCTTAAAGAATTAAAAAAGCCAAAGGCTGAATGTCAATTAGCAATCATCCCCGCCATAGAATTAATGATTAAACACCTTAGAGAAGAACAGAAGAGAGTTCAGGGAAGCTGATTTAATATTAAAAAGATAAGGATCATGTTCAATATGAAGTTTATAAAAGCTGGTTTATTCTTTATATTCTTAACACTTTGTTTCTTTTTGTCCGTTTGGCCTCAAGGTCGGACCCAGATGATAATAAAGGATAACTTGGGAAGGTCAGTTAAGATAGAGCGAAAGATAGAAAGGATAGTCTGCCTGCAACCCGAGCTGCTACGGATTCTGGTAGCTTTGGGTCAGAAAAATAGGGTAGTGGCCATTGACCGATTCCCGGTTCGCTATGACCATCTTATGCCGATTATTTTCCCTGATGTAGAGCGCTTACCGGTCGTCTCAGTCACTGGAGAAGATGCTAACCTGGAAAGGATCTTGAGTCTTAAACCGGACCTGGTTCTGGTTTCTCCTTCTGAACTCTATCTCTCCCATCATCTCGCCAGGAAGCTGAAGTGCCCGGTGATAAGCTTGAGTTCAATCGGCCGCCTTGACCGTCTCCTGGAAGAAGTGGAAATCCTGGCCAGAATTACTGACAGTGAACAAAGAGGGTCCGAACTAAAGAAACTGATCCAGGACAAGCTGGGATTGATAAAAAAAAGGCTGGCTGAGCTTTCTGAATCCAGTCCGCCGAAAGTTTATCTTGGCTTCTGGGGCTCTCTCTTGAGGTCACCGGTTTTTTACGAACCAGTTGAGCTGGCTGGGGGACATAACCTGGCTGGCCAGCTGAAACCGATTTACGAGGGAAGCGACACAGCTGTCCTAAACATTGAATTTCTGTTGAAATCCAACCCGGATTTCATCTTGATTCAGGGTAACTATCTTCCGGTTGAACGGTTCCTGACAATAGAAGAAGTCTTGTCAGACCCAAAGCTACAAACGATAAGAGCAATTAAAGATAAAAAAGTATTTTACACCTTTGGCTTCTGGTACTGGTGGGACCCGGCTCTGGTCCTAGTGGAATGTTTGTATTTGAGCTGGCTTTTCCACCCGGATTTGATGTCTGACCTTGATTTAATGGCTGAAGCCGAAAATATTTTTAAGAACTTTTACGGACAGGAAGGCCTGTTCAAAAGGCTTTGTGATAAAATAGAAGCTTATGACTGGTTTAAGAAAAAGTAGAAAAAGGACAGCCATATATATCTCTTGGACAATACCAGTTCTGTTTCTATTTATATCCCTGGGTTTAGGAACTTACGGTATTCATCTATCAGAAATTTTCAGTATCATCTGGGCGAAATTATTTAAGGGCTCAGCAGAAATCCTGCAATCTCCATCAGCTTCTATTATCCTGGATATAAGATTACCCCGGATAATTCTGGCTCTTCTGGCCGGAGCCTCCTTCTCGGTTTCGGGAGCCACTTTGCAGTCTTTATTCCGCAACCCTCTGGTCAATGAATACATTCTGGGCGTTTCTTATGGAGCTGGGTTTGGGGCTGCTGCCTCTTTAGTCCTATGGAGCCATCGCTTCCCCCCTCAGGTCATGGCCTTTGCCTTTGGTTTGCTGGCTGTAGTCTTAGTTTTGTTGATAGCCGAAGGAGCCAGAAATACATTGATTGCCGTTTTGTTGACTGGAATATTGGTCTCAGCCTTCTTTCAGGCTTTGCTGGCCGGCCTTGAATTCTTAGCCAGCCCCTATGCTCTTCAGGCTCTTTTTTTCTGGCTTCTGGGAAGTTTTTCTCAAGTAACTTGGAATGATCTATTATGGACGGCTCCTCTGGCTCTGCTAGGTCTGGCAATCTTGCTTAAGATGAGCTGGAGAATAAACGTTTTGAGCCTCAGTGACGAAGAGGCCAGGTCCATGGGGCTTTCTGTTAAAAAAGAGAGAATCCTGGTCATTATCCTGACCACTTTAATCACTTCAGCCATAGTTTCCATAGCTGGAATAATAGGCTGGGTAGGCCTGCTGGTGCCTCATGCCGTCCGCGGTCTGGTTGACTCTGATAACAGATTGGTTTTGCCGGTATCAGCCGGCCTCGGAGCCTCTCTTCTGCTGCTGGCCGATGATTTGATCCGGATTTTTTCCCCCTATGAATTCCCGGTTGGAATCCTTACTAATTTAGTAGGAATTCCGTTCTTTCTTTATCTTATTAAAAGAGCTAAAAACAGTTGGAGTTAAAGTTGCAGGTCAGAATAAACAAACTGGAAGTCAATTATCAAAGTTTCAAACTCCGGGTGGATAATCTTACCTTTGAAGCCAAAAAGATTTCAACCCTTATCGGCCCTAACGGAGCTGGTAAAACTACCCTGCTCAAGTCCCTAGCTGGGTTGCTTCCGCTTTCCCCAGGTTCAATCTTTATGAATGGCCAGGACCTAAGCAAACTCAAGGGGAGTAAAAAGGCTTCCCTGGTGAGCTATGTTCCTCAGGAGCAGGCGGTGGCTCTTAATCACACTGTCTTTGATTTTATTCTAATGGGCAGGAGTGGCTACTTAAACATTTTCTCCCGACCTGCAGCAAATGATTACCGGAAAACTGAAGAGATTATTTCTTATCTTGGCTTGGAAGAATTCGCTTTCAGAAAATGCTCCGAGCTGAGCAGTGGAGAAAGAAGGATTGTGCTGATTGGTAGGGCTCTGGCCCAGGATTCTACCATTATTTTGCTGGATGAGCCAACTACTTTCCTGGATTTAAGACATGAGATGGAAGTAATAAATCTGTTAAAAAAACTGGTTGAAGAAAAAGATAAAACTATTATTACTTCAATGCACAGTGTTGATCTGATACCCAGACTGGCGGATTTTATAGTCTTATTGAAACAGGGCAGAATTCTGGCCAGCGGTCAAACCAAAGAAATTTTTAAGACTGAGCTCTTAGAAGAGCTTTTTGATTATCCGGTAAGAGTAGTGGAAGCTGAGGGCAATTTTCTTTTGCTCAGATAGCTCCAGGCTTCTGTTATTTCAGCTTTTCTTCACTGCTGAATTTTCGGTATGGGGATAAATAAGAAAGGATTTCTTCATCATCCGGACCGGGCTGCCCCGTGATCAATCTGGTCAGCAATTCAGCTACCCCGGGCCCGAGCATAAAGCCCTGCCCGCACATGCCCACTGCCAGCAGGAAGCCCTCGGTCTCCCTTGACCAGCCTACTATCGGAAAGCCGTCAGGGGTCATTGGATAAAGACCTCTCCAGGTCCGGCGGACCCGGATATTTTTCAGCCTGGGCATCAACTCAATCATCCTTCTGGAAACCATGGGTAAGAAGGCACTGGTTTCTCTTTCATCAAACCCCCAGATACTCGGACTGGGAGTGATGCAAAAAATGATCTGCCCGGTAGCATGTTGGTAAAAATAATAATTGGCTGAACCCTGGACTGGTCTTAGGTCAACAATCATCGGCTCAAAAAACCTCTGCACCGGCTCAGTCACTGCCGCTTCATGGGAGTCAGGATTCACTGGAATTTCCATCCCAGCCATATTGGCCACCTCTGCTGCCCAGGCTCCAGCGGCGTTGACTACAACTCCAGCTCCATAGCTACCTTTATCTGTTATCACTCCCTTTATCTTTCCGTTTTCAACCAGCAGATTCTTGACCTTTTCCCTGAACCTGAATTCAACCCCGGCTTTTTTCGCCTGGCGGTAAAAAGATTCTACAGCTAAAAGGGGAGAGGCATGTCCATCTTCCGGCGAAAAAGTGCCTCCCCGCAGCCCTTTGGGATTCAGGTCGGGCAGAAGCCTTCTTAATTCTTCGGCTTCCAGCCAGTCAATATTCAGTCCGTGTTTTTTCTGAAGCGGCAAAACTTCTTTCAGAGTCTTTTCTTCTTCTTCCCGGTAAGCTACAAAACAGTATCCACCTTGATACCATTCTATATTGTCTCCATAATTTTCTTCCCAGGTGGAAAAAATCCTCAAACTTCTCAGTCCCAGCTTGATCTTTGCCGGGTCAGAATGCGTGGCTCTCAGGCCACCGATGGCCCTTTTGTTAGAACTTTGACCTGGACTTGGATTCCTATCTATGACTAAAGTCTTTAATCCTTTTTGGCCAAGGAAAAGAGCTGTCGGAGTGCCAACGCTGCCGGCGCCGATGATTACTACATCAAAGTCATTTCTGCTCATCTCTGGCCTCCTCTCCACTCTGCAGCCCAGCAAACATTCCCAACGGGACTTCTATGAACAAAGGCCTCTTGGGCTGATCCACAATTTCACTCTCGGGAACACCTTCTTCCCGGAAAAGGCGGTGGACCAATGGAGTACAGGTCTTAGCTCCACACGGTCCCATTCCAGCTCGGGTTATGGTCTTAATTTCATTGATGTCCCTGATTCCTTCTCTAATCAATTTCCTGATTTCGCCGGCAGTAACCCTTTCACAGCGGCAGATGATGGCTTCGTCAGGAATCCTTGGCAAATATTTTTCTTCTATCTCTCCAATTTCAGATTGTAATCTTACCCCGCTAACTTTTTTGGCCACTTCTTTGGGAACCTGGACTTTGAGCAGAATGGTTCGGTCATTGCCCTTTATGGATTTAACTGAGTTGACTTTAGTCCTGACCAGGACCCGACCCTCAACATCAACCACAGCCACTTCGTCTCCAGGATTGATTATTTCTTTCAGGAACTCAAAGGGTATAGTCACCTCCGGATAGTCAGCATTTTTTCTAAAGTCCACCAGAGTTATGGCCAGCCCGGGACAGAAGACCACACAGCGCTCGCAACCAGAACAGCCCTTACCATCTTTTTCTTCGTAGTAAACGGGCAATTTCCGGATATCTTCTTGGTCCACCTCAATCAGTTTTCTAGGGCAGACAGCCGAGCAGGGGTCGCAGGGAATCTCCTGGAGGCAGTGAATTACTGGGAAGACCCCGCCCTCTTTCTCAGGAAAATATTCGGCATAAGTCTGACCCGGTTTGGATTTCAGAATATCTGCTGTCTTATACCAGCCCGAGGGGACTTCTCCTTGATAAACTCCCAGGTCTCGGGCTATCTCCAGGCCGCGGATTCTTCCCGAAAAAATGGCTGCTGAAGCTTCAGCAATTTCTTCAGCATCGCCAGCAGCATAAGCCGGAAGTCCGAATTCTCTGGCTTTCAAATAGAACTCATTAACCGGATCAAGCCCCACTGCGATCAGCACTGTATCGCAGGCAAAAGTTTTTTCTGTTCCCGGGATGGGCTGAAATTTTTCATCTACCCGGGCTATGGTTACCGATTCCACCGATTCTTTTCCGTTAGCACTGAGAATAGTGTGGGAAGTCATGATGGGCACGCCGAGGCGAGCCAGCTTATCTTTATGGACTTTATAGCCTCCGACTTCAGGCATAACCTCAACCAGACCCACTACCTTGATTCCTGCCTGCAGGGCATGATACCCGGCAATCAACCCGACATTACCCCCGCCCACGATAAACAATTTTTCGGTTGGCTTGACCAGGTCTCGGTTGACCAGGGTCTGAAAAGCTCCGGCTCCGTAAACTCCGGGAAGGTCATTTCCGGGGAAGGCTAAGGATTTCTCTCTGGCACCGGAGGCCACCAGAAGTATCTTCGGACTGACCAGGGCATATTCCTTACCCTCTTTCAAGACCCCAACCTTTTTATCGCTGAAAACAGCTAAAGCCGTGCTCTGCAGCCAGATTTTTACCTGCGGAAATTTCCTCAATTCATTTTCTAGCTTGGTAGCGATATCAATTCCTCTAGTTCCGGCAAAAACGGCTTCTACCGAGCCAAAGAATCGGTGGGTTTGGAGCACCAGCTTGCCACCCAGCCGGTGCTTATCGTCAACCAGAAGACAATCCACTCCTCTTTTGGCCAGTTCAATAGCTGCCGACAACCCGGCTGGGCCCCCACCTATTATCAACACCGACACCGTTAATTCTTCTATCGTCTCAAATTTCAAATCAGCCTCGGGATTAATTCTCGGCAGTTCTGGCAGACCAACTATGGGCTCAACCTTCATCCCGGGCTTTATCATTTCCATGCAGGACTTGACTGGATAGCCGTTGGCCAGGACCAGGCACTGGGCGCATTGACCATTGGCACAAAAAATGCCCTGAGGGGCTCCGTCCTTATGGTGATAACTGAAAATCTTTATGCCGTTGGCAAACAGGGCTGAGGCTATAGTTTCTCCTTCCCGGGCTTTGAGCTCCCTTCCCTGAAAATAGAAGGTAAAAAGAGGTTTTTCTGCAACCGGCAGGATTGGATGTTTATAAAGACGATTATCAACCAAAGGAGACTCCTTTTCTTCAGAGTGACCTGTTATTAATCAAAAAGTTTTAAGGTTCAATAAAATTTAAGAGAGGCATTATAGCACAATAGATTTTCGGAAAAAATATAAGGAATAAAAATCGGAAAAAGGTTTTTAGCCAGCTTTAATTCAGGTTAAAAAGATTTCAAAAAATATTTTAGGTCTTTGAGAGAAATTTATTATAATTAATACCAAATTTAATTATCAAGGGAGGTGAAAGCATGTCCAATAAAAATAATACTTCAAGATTAAATCTGGGTCTATTTGCTCTATTTTTGATCATAATCCTTGTAGGGAGTGGGCTATACGCTCAGGAGAAAGCATATCGTCTTTTAACTCCCGAGACCTTTTTTGACCTGGAAACCATCAGTAATCCCCAAATTTCCCCTGATGGCAAAAACATCGTATTCAGTCGGAGTTTTGTGGACAAGATTAATGATCTGATCAGGTCCAATATCTGGATTGTTGATGTTGACGGCAGCCGCTTAAGACAGCTGACCTCGGGTAACTGGCATGATTCTAACCCGGTCTGGTCTCCAGATGGGAAAAAAATAGCTTTTATCTCCGACCGGGAAGGAAATTCTCAACTTTATGTTCTGTTCATAGATACCAGGGAAGTTGCCCGACTGACTAACCTGGAGAGGGCTCCTGAAAATGCGGTCTGGTCTCCAGACGGCAAAAGAATTGCCTTTACCCTCTTTGTCCCTGATGATAAAAATCTACTCCCGGTGAAGATGCCCAAAAAACCAGAAAATGCTAAATGGGCGACTCCAGCTATAGTGATAGACAGACTTTCCTGGAGAATGGACGGCCGTGGTTATCTGCCCAAAGGAAATACTCAGGTATTTGTGGTAGATGCTCTGGTTGGCGGCACTCCTTTTCAGATTACCTCCGGAGATTATTCCCATAACGAGCCAACCTGGTCAGCCGATGGTCAGAAAATTTATGTTTCTGGAATAAGAAAACCGGAACCCGAGTACCAATTTGGAGACACGGAGATTTATGAGATTAATTTAAAAACAGGAGACATTAAGCCCTTAACCGACAGAAAAGGACCCGACCGTAATCCTGAACCTTCGCCCGATGGGCGTTGGATTGCTTATACCGGATATGATGAAAAAAATTTTACCAGCCACCTCTCCAACATCTATTTGATGGATAGTAATGGAGACAACAAAAAATTGCTGGCCGGAAACCTGCCTTCTTCTCCTTCTGACCTGATCTGGGCCCATGATAGCAGTGGTCTTTATTACCGGATGGAAGAAAAAGGGGAGGCTAACATTTATTTTGTTTCTCTCTCGGGCCAGCTAAAGAAAATCACCGGAGGAGGTTACTACCTGAGCAGTTATTCTTTGTCCAAGAATCAGCAAGTGGCGGCGGTTCTGTCCAATTTTTATCGGCCGGGATTCCTGGTGACCTTTAACCTAAAATCTCCAGGGCAATGGAAAGAGCTAGTTGAAGTGAACGCCGATATTCTGGAGAAGGTCAAACTCGGTCAGGCCGAGGAGCTTTGGTTTAAGTCAAGTGACGGTCTGGATATCCAGGGCTGGTTGATAAAACCGGCTGAGTTTGAGCCAGGAAAAAAATATCCTCTGTTACTCTGGATTCATGGTGGGCCCTGGTCTATGTATTCCATAGCCTTCAACTGGGCCTTCCAAAATTTTACGGCCGAGGGTTACGCTGTCCTCTACCTCAATCCCCGGGGAAGTACAGGATATGGTCAGGACTTTGTCAACGGCATTCAATACAGTTATCCGGGCAAGGATTATGATGACCTGATGGCTGGAGTTGATGCGGCTCTGGCTAAAGGTTTTATTGATGAAAACAACTTGTTTGTCTGTGGAGGAAGTGGGGGCGGAGTTCTGACGGCCTGGATTGTTGGCCACACCAACCGCTTCCGAGCCGCAGTCTCCATGAGACCGGTCATCAACTGGCATTCCTTTGTTGGAACCACAGATTTCCCCAGCTGGTACAGACAATTCAAGAAATATCCATGGGAAGACCCTCTGGAATATGCTGAAAGGTCTCCGTTACATTATGTGGCCAATGTTACCACCCCAACCATGATCATGACCGGGGAAGCCGACTTGCGAACACCAATCGGCCAGAGCGAAGAATTCTACCGGGCTTTAAAAATGTTGAAGAAAGAAACTCTGCTGGTCAGAATGCCCGAGGAATATCACGGCTGGCGCCGTCCCTCCCATCAGCTTTTACAGCAGCTCTATCTTCAGGCCTGGTTTGAAAAATTTCGGGTAAAAAGTTAGAAAGGTTAACAATGACTGAATTAACAGGGATTTCTATTGAACCTTTTCGGGGCGACCTGGAAGCTCTGGAAAGGATGGCTCATCACTCCTGGAAGGATGAATACGGGATAGCTTCATTTCCCAATCTTTACCGCCCTGATTTTGTTCGCTATTTGATGGAAATAGCGGCCGACCCGAGACATTTCATCGCAGCCTACAAGGGAAAAGAAATCCTGGCTTTTCTGGCTAACATACCCCGTAGTTTTTATTATCGGGGCCAGACCTACCGAGCTATCTTAAGTTGCTTATTGGTCAGTAGGAAAGAATATGCCCGAAAAGGTTTAGCTAAGGCGATAATAAAAGAGGCCTTAAGGATTAACCGTGAAATTACCCGTTATGATTTTGCCTTACTTTACCTGGAATCTGGACACAGATCCTCTCAGCTGGTAGAAAAATTTAAGAAAGAGGGTAATCCACTGCAGTTCCTGAAAAAAATGTATGTCCTGGGTCGGGTTCTGAATTTAGACAGGGTCGCCTATTCCGAAGGCCTGAAATGTTGGGAAATTGCAGCCATCAAATTGTGGGGGGCTCATAGGGTCCCCAAAACCATTATCAGGGATGATTTATACTTTGAAGATTTCAGACCCAACGACCTGGAAGCAGCTCTGAACTTATTGAACAATTATGCTGGCCAGGCGGATATGGCCCGGGTCTGGCTTAACCCCGAGGAACTGAAGAAGGAACTGATCTACCCCGGCGTCTCCCAGACTCTTTCCCTGAAAAGAGAAGGGAAGCTGGTCGGTATATTAAATTATTTTGAACATGATCATATCGGAAAAAGTGTGGAGCCCTGGGCCTGGTTGAATCATCTATACCTTGATTCTCTAAACCCGGAAGAAAAAGTTATGGTGGTCAGGTCTTTCTTAAACTATCTTTTCGCCAAGGGGAAAGTGGGAGTGATTGAATGGAACAAGGGTTATTATTCTAAGAGATTTCTCTATCAGGCCCGGTTTTTTCCATATTTCCGTAGTGTAAATCTTTATGCCTGGGTCTTTAACCCGGAATTGTCATTTAAGAAAATTAAGAGTGTTTATGAAGTGCAGATTTAAATGAAAAAAAGAAAAATCTACTTCTTTTTGGTTATGGTTATAGCGATATTCTTTATTTTATTCGGGCTGTTTAATAGTGAATTTCAAACCGTCTGGGAGAAAGCAAAGACCATCTGCCTGGAATGCATAGGGATAGGGTAGGACAAAAGCAGGTGATTTAAGGATGAGAACAGAAAAGAAAAGAAGAATTTTTCAGGTTCTGGCGACATTTGGTTTTAACTTTGATTTTCTGGCTCTGACCCACGGTGAAATAAGTCAAGTTAAGACAAAAGGTTTATGTGTCCCGGCGTTGAATTGTTATTCCTGTCCGGCCGCCATAGGGGCCTGCCCGATAGGGGCTCTGCAGAACGCTCTGAACTCTTTGCGCTTTAACCTGGCAGCCGGGCAAAAGAAACTGGGTCTTTATGTAGTAGGAACCCTTTGTTTGATGGGGGCCATTGGGGGCCGCCTGCCCTGTGGCTGGCTTTGTCCTTTTGGTCTTCTTCAAGAGCTTATCTATAAAATACCAGTTCCCAAATTCAGGATTCCCAGTATCCTGACCTATCTTCGCTATTTAATCCTTGTTCTTTTGGTTCTGTTACTTCCGGTTCTCGTGGTTGATAGCCTTGGTTTAGGTCTACCCTGGTTTTGTAAATGGATTTGTCCCGCCGGAACCTTAGAGGCCGGAGTGGTGCTGGTTGGGCTCAATCCTGCTCTACGGTCTCAGCTTGGCTTTCTATTTGCCTGGAAACTGAGTATTTTGATTTTCTTTCTGGTCTGGATGGCTTTCAGTCAAAGACCTTTTTGCCGGACTTTTTGTCCTCTGGGAACCATTCTGGGGTTCTTTAATAAAATCAGTGCTTTCAAGATAAAGGTTGATCTGGAGAACTGCATCCGCTGCGATGCCTGTCAGAAAATCTGTCCGGTTAACATAAGGATTTATCAGAACCCAGATAATTTTAGGTGCATCCGATGCCTGAAATGCGAGAATGTCTGTCCTACCAGCTGTATCTCCTACAGTTTCTTTTTAGCCGAAAAAGAAATTCCTGAGAAAAAAGTCTTACCAAATTGATATCTTAAATAAATTTGAGCAGGATAATTCATATATTCTTCCAATATCATTTAGTTTCTGGCAATCTCTAAGGGAAATTAAAGGCAGGTCTATTCTTTAGAAGGATTCTCCGGCCTTGAAATAAATTCCATAAGTTCCCGGGCCAAAAGCAAAATCTACTCTGAGGTTGACTTTTTCTTTAGGGATTATCTTAAACCTGAATCCAAATCCCCCGGCATACTTTAGGTTATCCCAGCTCAGATTTCTCAGCCGATCAGCCAGATTGCCGGCAGCCACGAAAGCTACCCCACTCACTCTCTTCCAGATGGGAAACCTATATTCGGCCTGTAAGGCCAACAGATTTTTGTCGCGGTATCTGCCTTGATAATAGCCCCGGAGGATAGTATCACCGCCCAGGCGCGGCAATTTATAAAATGGAACCTCTCCGCTAGCCGTATCTAAGATCAATTGAATAGCCAGAATTTGATTTTCAGCCAGCCGGATATAATTTCTCAAATCAAACTTCAGGCTGAAGTAATCAAAATCGCTGCCCAAAAAGCCATCATTCCAGAAACAATAAGCCTGTAAATAATAGCCCTGAGTTGGATAGAAAATGTTGTCGCGGTTATCAAAATTGATAATGAAACCGACGCCGGAAAGAAAACCGCCCTGACTGCCAAGAATAACTCCTTGATCAATAAGCTTTCCTGGCTCCTTTTCCACTATCCTGGTTCTTTCCAGATGGTATTTGACCCCCAGATAAACCCCGGCTGAGGCCAGGAGTATTTTTTGAAAGCCTATTTCCATAGAATAAGTTTCTGGAGTGTATATTTCTTCCAGGGTATCTTCGGTATTGGCACCCACACCCCAGAACTTACTCGGGAAGCGCTCAGCCAAAAAATTCCCGCTGAGAAAAAGGGAATTATTCTGCAAATATATTTCAGGCTTGAGCTGCAGGGTAAATTGCTTCATCTGTGTATACATGGCAGCAACAAACAGGCTGCTGGGCCTGGCCTGTTTGAAGAAAAGTCCAAAGCGGTAAGTAAATAACCCACCAAAGCCAAAAGCCAACTTAGTTTCGGGAGTATAATAAATGATGGGTAAAAGGGTAATTCCCAGGTTGTTTTTTTCTTCTTCTTTAATTACCACCGCCTGGCCGCCAGAGGTACTTTTTAATTTATCTGCAGCTAAAATTTGAAGAGTCAGAGAAAAAACGAGGAGAACGAAAATTTCGGCCCTCAGCCACCTAATTCTTTTGTTTTCAGGAGATAACATGACTCTTAATGTTAAGTATGTTTCGGACGCCTGTCAATACTTCCCCAAAATTTTTTAGCCTTAAGCCCAGAAGAGCAATTTTTTCTTGACACTCTAGGGTGATAAAAGTATTTTCAATTTTGAACTTATTCTTGTCTTTTTAAGTGAATAGAAAGGAATAAAAAATATCCAGAAAGGGGAAACAAGTGGACCAAAAGTCAAGATTATATGAGCCAAACAATGGTCAGGAAAGATATCTGGGAAGAAGAGAATTCTTAAATAAGTGCGGAAAATGTCTGATGATGGCTGCCGGAATGGGAGTTCTGGGAGAGAAATCTGAGATTTCTGACCAGTTTGCTCTGATGGACTTCACCTCCAGGGCGCAAAGAAAAAGGGTCAGGTTGCACTTGATTTATGCCCTCCACGGGCTCAAACAGGACCGACCCGACTGGCCCAACCTGGGCTTTGATTTCAGGCCGGTAATAAAAAATTACGATAAGGTCTTACGGAAAAAATTGCCGGAATTTGCCTTCCAGACGTCTCTGTCTTCAGGACCAGAAGAAACAAGCAGGATTCTGGAAGCTGACCAGGCCGAGCCGCCTGACGGCTATGTGGTCTTTCAGCTCAACTGCTGGAATCGGGTGCTGCAGCCGATTCTGGAGGTAGGGAAACCAGTGCTTTATGTTGATTTTCAGTACGGTGGGAGCGGAGGGTTTCTGGTTTATACTGCTGATTGTCTCCGGCAGAAAAGGGAAAATTTTGGTTTTATCTGCTCTTCAGATTTTAACCTGATAATTTCAGCGCTCAGGGCCTTTGAACAATATAAAGGTGCCGAAAACCAGACGAGCTTTGCCGAACTGGTAAGGAAAGTAAGAGTTGACCAAACCCCGCGACCCGGTTACTTAAAATGTTATCCCGATAAACTTAGGGTCCTGCCAGCTGAGGAGACGGTTTCTCTGATGAAGCAATCGCCGATACTTCTTTTTCGCGATGAGAAAGGTGGGGAACCCTTTGAGATGGCCGGAATACCAGTCCTGAACCTGCCGTTTTCAGAGCTTAATCAAGCCTGGAAAAAAGCGGACCGAGAAGAAGCCAAGGCTGTAGCCAGGGTTTTGTGGCAAAAAGCTTCTTTGGTTCGCCAGGTCAGCTGGGCTGAGTTAATAAATTCCGCTGCCATGTACCTCGGGCTAAGAGCTTTGCTCAATAAATATCAGGCCCGGGCGGTAACTATCAACTGCCTGGGTGGTTTTTATGGCGGATACATTCAAGCTTACCCCTGTTTAGGATTTCATGAGTTAAACAATCAAGGCCTGGTTGGAGCCTGTGAGGCTGATTTGAGGTCAACTGTTACCATGGTAGCTTTCAGTCTCATGAGCCACGGCCGGCCGGGTTATATTTCAGACCCGGTAATTGACCTTGGCCGACGGCAAATAATCTATGCTCATTGTGTGGCTTCCAATAAAGTCTTCGGCCCGGATGGCCCGGCTAACTCCTTTGAGATTCTCTCCCACTCTGAAGACCGACGGGGCGCCTCGGTAAGGTCTCTGATGCCCGCTGGTTATTTGACTACCAGCCTTCAAATTGACCCGGCCAAAAAAGAGATACTGCTTCATCAAGCCAAGACCATCGGCAATTCCTTTGAGGACCGGGCTTGCCGTACCAAACTGGTGGCCGAACCTCTGGGTGATACCGAAAAACTTTTTACGATGTGGGATCGCTGGGGATGGCACCGGGTAACTTTTTATGGTGACCTTAAAAAGCCAGCCTATGAGCTGGCAGAGGTTCTTGGTTACCGGGTAACAGAAGAAGCCTGAAAAGGACGGCTCATCAGGGCTAAGAATTTGATCAGAAGATCTCAGAAATATAATTAGGAGCTTAAGATTGGCTCAAGGCGGAAGAAATAATCAATATATGAATAAATGTTCATATATTATGGAGAGCCTCAATGAAAAATAACATTATAGACGATTTAATAGGCTTAATCAGGAAGTATCCCAGACAATCTCTTACCTGTCTCCCGACGCCACTTTACAGATTGGACTGCTTATCCAGAGAACTGGCGGGCCCGGATATTTTTATTAAGAGAGACGATTTGACAGGATTGGCTTTAGGCGGCAATAAAGCCAGAAAACTAGAATTCATCATTGCCGATGCTCTCCAAAAGGGAGCTGATACCGTCATTACCTGGGGCAGCCTTCAGTCCAACTGGTGCCTACAACTGGCCGCTGCCTGCCGAAAATATAATCTTAAGCCGGTCCTGGTTCTTTTCCAAACCTACGAACTTCCTTTCTCTTATGAAGGGAATGTCTTGATTGAACACCTCTTGGGAGCTGAGATAATCGTTCGGAAAACTGCGGAGAAAGGAAAATCTCTGAACCAGGAACAGGCTTTTATGACTCTGAGAGAAGTGGCTGAGGCCGAAAGGAAAAAAGGAAGGAAACCCTATCTGGTGTCAGTTGGCGGCTCAGCCCTCGGCGGTCATATGGAAAAACCCTTGGGAGCCCTGGCCTATTTTCTGGCCATGTTAGAAATTTATGAGCAAACCAGGGCCAGAGAAGAGGTACCTGACTGGGTGATTATAGCTTCTGGTTCTGGAGGCACCCAGGCTGGACTTCTGGTTGGGGCTAAAGCCCTGGGACTTAAGACCAGAATAGCCGGCATCTGCGTTTCTGATAAGAAAGAAGTTTTTTTGCCAGTGGTTTTGAACATTGCCAGGGAACTGGTAGAAATGCTTGAGCTTCCATTTGAGGTTAAAGAAGATGAAATTTTTCTTTTTGATGATTATTTAGGAGCCGGCTATGGTCGGATAACGCCAGAAGTAACTGAAGGAATCAAATATATGCTGAAAACTGAAGGACTGGTCCTGGACCCGGTTTACACCAGCAAAGCCCTGATCGGTATGCTGGACTTGGTAAAAAAAAACTACTTCGGCCATCAGGCTAGAATCTTGTTCATCCATACGGGTGGAATTCCGGCTCTTTTTGCTTTCCGAGAACAGCTTCTCAGTCAGAATTCCGATTGATAACGGTTTCAGCGTCAGCCTTCATCTGGAAGTTGATTTCAGGTATTTCAAGAATTCAGAATTGGTGGTCAAGATCAGCCAGGTTTTTTGAGCTAAGGTGGTTCGGTAGGTCTCTAAGGTTTTCAGAAATTGGTAGAATTCAGGGTCCAGGTTATAAGCTTGAGCATAGATCCTGGTAGCTTCGGCTTCAGCCTTTCCCCTGATTTCCTGAGCTTTCTTATAAGCTTCCGAAGTTATGATTTTCAGCTCCCGTTCCTTCTGTCCCCGAATTTCGGCGCTGCGGCCATCTCCTTCAGAGCGGTATCTGGAAGCAATCCTCTGCCTTTCAGCTATCATCCGGTCAAAGACCTTCTTTTGAACCTCATCAACATAATTTACCCTTTTGATCCGGACATCTTTGAGCTCAACCCCAAACTCGGGTGTGATTCGGGAGGCTTTCTCCAGAATCATCTCAGCTATTTTGCCTCTGCCCACCTGTATTTTCCCAATCATCTCAGAATAGTCCAGAAGCGCTGATTCTTCACTCAGATTGAATTCCCGGTTGGTAGAGCGGACAATCTCTATCAGGTCAAAGCTGGCGATGACATTTCTGGTTTCACCGTCAACCACGTCATCCAGCCTGGTATGGGCGCCTCTCTCATCTTTGACTCTCTGGTAGAAAACAAGAGGATCACTGATACGCCAGCGGCAGTAGGTATCCACCCAAATATATTTTTTATCCCGGGTGGGAATCTGATTAGCATCGCCATCCCATTCCAGCCATCTTTTTTCAAAATAGTTAGCTTTCTGGATAAAAGGAACCTTGAAATGCATTCCGGGTGAAGTAACCGCAGCCCCGATTGGCTCTCCAAACTGAGTAATTATTACCTGATTGGTTTCAGAAACTATATAAATTGCGTCAATCAAAGAGAGTAAAGCCAGGATAATCACTATAGAAATAAGAATTTTTGCCACCGGAGATTTCATTTTTTCACCTCCTCTCCCAGGCCTAAAAGGGGAACCAGGTTTTTCTGGGCTTCATCAACTACTATTTTTTTCTCAATTTTGCTCAGGACCTCATTGAGAGTTTCCAGGTAGAGTCTTTTTCTGGTCACTACCGGAGCCTTTGCATATTCCCGGTAGATAGAAATAAATCTGGCTGCATCTCCCTGAGCATTGTTAACCCTTTCGGCAGCATAGCCTTCAGCCGCTCTTATCATCTGTTCGGCTTCACCCTGGGCTCTGGGGATTTCCTGGTTGTATTCCGCCCAGGCTTCATTAATCTTTCGCTCTTTTTCCTGCAGAGCTTGGTTTACTTCATTGAATGAAGGTTTAACCGGGTCCGGGGGATTGACATCCTGAAAAATGAGTTGATTGACTTCCACTCCCAGCTCATAGGTATCCACCAGCTTCTGGAGACCGGCCATAGCCTCAGCGGCTAAATCAGCCCGGCCAAAGGTTATCACTTCATCAACTGAGGCATCGCCCACAACCTGTCTCACCATGGCTTCCGTCATAGCCCTAAAAGTCTGGATGGGATCGCGGACCTTAAACAGGAATTTATAAGGATCCTTAATTTTGTACTGAACTATCCATTCAGCCACGACCACATTTAAGTCACCGGTCAACATTAACGATTCTTTTCGGGTTTCTTCATTGGAGTAATACTCAGATTTAACTCCTGGACGCACGGTTCGGTAGCCAAATTCCAGCTTCAGCTGTCTTTGAACCGGAACCCGGGTCAGCTTTTCTATCCCCAGAGGCAGTTTGATATGGAGGCCAGGCTCAGCCGTTCTAACAAACCGACCGAAGCGCAGGATTACCCCGATCTCTTCAGGTTTGATCTGATAGATGGAACCAAAAAGCAAGAGCAAGACCAAAACTCCAAGTCCCAATAGTCTTAACAGCTTGACTGGAACCTTTGGCAGGTCATAACCAGTCCAGTTGCTTCTAAAGTCAGGGGTCATTTTCCCTCCTTCAAATTAGAATATTAAGTCTATTTATTTGAAACACGGTCCAAAACTGTATTCAAGTTTTCTAAACGAGTCCGGTAAATTTTCTTCCTGCTCCCCAATGGCGGTGCTGTTGATTTTAGTCCCTGTCCGGTTAAGACCAAAACCGAATCTCCCTTAAATTTATCCCTCAACTTAAAATAAGCGGCCAGGGTAGAAGCTGATTCGGGCTGGACAAAAAGGCCTTCTTGGGTGGCTAATAGTTTTTGAGCCCGGAGCATTTCGGCATCAGAAACACTAATCAGGTATCCGTTATTTTCTCTTATTAGCTTTAAGACCAGGTCGCCGGCAGGGGGCGAAGGATTAGAAATAGAATGGGCAATTGTCTTTACGCTTTTAGCTTTTCTAACCCGGTCATATTTCATCTTAAAGGCTCTGACTAATGGTGAGCACCCCTCAGCCTGGATCCCGATAAGAGTTGGCAGAGATTTGGCCAGGCCAGCCAGTTTGAATTCGGCAAAGCCTTTATATAATCCGAGCAGGTGACCTCCTGAACTAACCGGAACATAGACAAAATCGGGCGTTCGGCCAAGTTCCAGACAGATTTCAAAACTGGTCAGTTTATAACCCTCAAGACGCAGTGGGTCTACCGAGTTAGCAAAATAAATTCCATATTTTTCCCCGATTTCATAACTCTGGTAAAATAATTGTCCGTAATCACCATCCACTTCAATTATGACCGGGTCAAAAACGGCCGCGCTGATTAAGGCCGCAGGAGAAGTTCCTTTTTTTACCAGCAGGACCGATTGCAAACCGGCCCTGGCAGCATAAGCCGCGGTGGAAGAAGCCATGTTGCCAGTGGAGACAGTTCCGATTTGCTTAATTCCCAACTCCAGCGCTTTATGAGTTACAACGATTGAGCCTCTATCCTTAAAACTCAGGGTAGGATTGCTGGCTTCAACCTTGGCATAAAGACCTCTTTCAGGCTCAATCTTCTTCAATCTCAAAAAAGGCGTTTGGCCTTCACCCAGGCTCAGCTCGGATTTAACCTCTCTGAGGGGTAGAAATTCCTGGAACTTTTCCAGGCTCCAGTCAGCAAATTTATGGATCTTAACCCTTCTTAAATCTGGAGGAAAAATCTGCTTGGGTTGTGAGCATCTTGGACAGAAGATATCATTAACCTGGAAATCGCTTTCCAGGCGACAGTTTAAGCATATTAGTTTTAGGTCCATCAATACTCTGTTTCTTTACCCAAGTCTACCTGATACCAAACGGCAAGTAAAGAACAAAGCGAGAGAGAAACGTTCATCAATCATTTGCCTGGAACAATCATCGGGGTTAAAATGAAACTATGATTCTGGATAATAAAATCTTGGAGGAAGATTTTAAGTTCATGGACCAGGCTATTCTTGAAGCTGGCAAGGCCTGGAAAAGGGGAGAGGTGCCGGTTGGCGCAGTGGCCGTCTATGATGGACGGATAATAGCAAAAGGACATAATCAGCCCATATCTGGGACCGACCCAACTGCCCATGCCGAAATTATAGTCTTGAGAAAGGCGGCAAAAAAAATAGGAAATTACCGATTGCCCGGACTGACCCTGTACGTAACAACTGAACCCTGCCCGATGTGCCTGGGAGCGATTGTTCTGGCCAGAATTAAAAGGCTGGTTTATGGAATCAACGACCCTAAGTCGGGAGCGGTGGTCTCCCGGTTAAGATTTGAACTGGGAAAAACCAATCATCGTCTTCAAATCATCTCAGGAATAAGAGAGGAAGAATGCCAGCAGCTCCTGAAAAGTTTTTTCCGGGAAAAAAGGCCAGCGCGAAAAAAGGAAAGGACAATTGTTGAAAATCAGAACTCCTTCAAGTAAATTACTGAAAAGTGGAGAGGTGGCCGAGTGGCTGAAGGCGACGGTCTCGAAAACCGTTATTCCGGGTATTAACCGGAATCGCGGGTTCAAATCCCGCCCTCTCCGCCAATATTACATTGTTCGGAGCAGTAATGGAAAAAATTAATATCGTCCAGGTAGGTTTTGGCCATGTCGGCCGGGCTTTTTTTGAACTGATAAAAGAAAAATATGAGTACTGCCAGCAGCGGTATGATCTGCAGCTGGAATTAAGGGGAATAGTCAGACACAAAGGGTCCATCATAATCTCTAGCACCCAGAAGATTCTTTCGCCTTCCTATTTTGCTTATGAAGACCTTTATAGTCTAGCTGAATGGATTGAGGCCATTACTCTTACGGACTTACTGGAAGAATTTGGCTCAGGAGTAGTCGTTGATTGTACCCCTTCCAATTTGATTACTGGCGAGCCGAGCCTCTCAATCACCAGGACTGCCCTGGAGAATGGCTGGCATGTAGTTACTGCGGCCAAGGGGGCGCTGGTATTAAAGCCGAACGAATTGAGGGCTTTAGCTCTGAAAAACCGGTTGTTTATCAAGGCCAGTGGAGCCACGGCTGCGGCCCTGCCAACTCTTGATGTTGGCTGTCATTCACTGGCTGGAGCGGAAGTGATGGCCATTGAAGGAATCCTCAATGGCACCACCAATTATATTCTCACCAGAATGGCTGAGGGCTTGACCTATGAGCAGGCCCTGGCTGAGGCCCAAGAAAAAGGTATCGCTGAACCAGACCCAAGTCAGGATGTGGAAGGCTGGGATACAGCGGCTAAAATGGTTTTGATTGCCAACGAGGTGCTGGGAACAGAAATTAAATTATCTGAGGTCAAAGTAAGCGGAATCAAAGGAATCTCCCGCGAAATAGTGGACAAAGCACAGAAGGTGGGTAAAACCTTAAAGCTGTTCGGAAAGTGTTTTAGGGAGTCAAGTGATTCGCCCTGGAAAGTTGAGGTCGGTCTAGCCCTTCTTGATTTTGACCATCCTTTAGCCAGAGTAGACGGCACTAATAAAGGAATCATTTTTTACACTGACACCATGGGCTGGATTGCAGTGGCTGGAGGTAAATCAGACCCAAGAGGAGCTGCTGCCGCGTTACTTAAAGATATAATCTCCATTTACTGGAAAGGATTTTAGTATCAATTACAAATAGTCTCTTCAAATTGATTATGGTCGCCATTTCTGATAATCTTAGAAAGAATTTATTTTTGCGGAGAGGTGTCCGAGCGGTTTAAGGAGCACGCTTGGAAAGCGTGTGTATGCCCAAAAGGCGTACCGCGGGTTCGAATCCCGCCCTCTCCGCCAGCAAATAAGGTCAGGGAGTTGTTATATGCAAAATAAAGATTACATCATTTTAGAAGACCTCTATGGAGCTCACAATTATCACCCGCTGGATGTGGTTATAACCAAAGCTAAAGGAATCTGGATGTGGGATGTGGAAGGTAATAAATATCTGGATTTTTTGAGTGCCTATTCAGCGGTTAATCAAGGACATTGTCATCCCCGAATAGTCAAGACTCTGCAAAAACAGGCCAAAAGATTGACCTTGACCTCCAGAGCTTTCAGGAATGACCAGTGGCCCCTTCTGGCCAAAGAGCTCTGCGATCTGACTGGTTTTAATATGATTTTGCCGATGAACTCCGGAGCCGAAGCCGTAGAAACCGCTCTCAAAATAGCCAGAAAATGGGCCTACCAGAAGAAGGGAGTCCCTCAAGACCAAGCAGAAATAATCGCTTGTGCCAATAATTTTCATGGTCGGACCATCACCGTCATCAGCTTTTCCACCGAACCCCTTTACCGCCGCGATTTTGGTCCGTTTACGCCTGGTTTTAAGATAATTCCTTTTGGTAATACCGAGGCTCTGGAAGAAGCTATAACGCCCAACACTGCCGCCTTCCTGGTAGAACCGATTCAGGCTGAGGCTGGTATTTTAATCCCTCCAGAAGGCTTCCTGAGAAAAGCTAAGGAAATCTGTGAAAAAAACAAGGTCCTGTTCATAGCCGATGAAATCCAAACTGGTCTGGGAAGGGCGGGCCGGCTCTTTGCCTGTGAATATGAGGGAGTAAAGCCGGATATGATGGTGATAGGCAAATCTCTTGGCGGCGGCTGTTACGCTATTTCAGCAGTGCTTTCCAGTTCTGAGATAATGGGTGTGATTAAACCCGGTGAACACGGTTCTACCTTTGGTGGAAACCCATTAGCCTGCGCCGTGGCCCGCGAAGCCTTAAGGGTAATTCAAGAAGAAAACCTGATTAAGAATGCTGAAGAAAAGGGTACCTATTTTCTGGAAAGGCTAAAAACCATCAAGAGCCGCCGGATTAAAGAAGTGCGGGGCCGGGGGTTATTAATCGGTGTTGAGCTTTGGCCTGAGGCTGGTGGAGCCAGGCGTTATTGCGAAGAGCTAATGAAAGAGGGTTTGCTCTGTAAAGAAACCCATGAGCATGTCATCAGATTTGCTCCGCCTTTGATCATAGGCAAGAAAGAACTTGATTGGGCTTTCAAGAGGATTAAACAGGTTTTTAAGCGGCTGGAGAAAGCCTAAGTTTTCAGATATGTCCTAAAAAATGGACATTATGAATTGAATAAGAGCCCGTTATCTGGCTAATACCTGGCCAGGAAATAGGCACAATTCTTGCTAAATTGAAGGCAGGAGGCGAAGATGAAAAAATTGACATTAACCTTTTTCCTGATAATAGTGGCTGCAGGCTGCATATTATATTTACCCTATGATGAGAACAGAGAGAGGCCTGTTTCCACTTATGAACCTCCGCCAGTCACAACTCCAGTTTATGGAGAAATTTCAATAGGCTACATCTATGACTATCTGGGCAATTATGGTTACTGGGTATATTATTCCCCATATGGTTATGTTTGGGTTCCGAGGGGAGTTGGCAGGCACTGGCGGCCTTACACTAATGGTCGCTGGGTCTGGACAGAGTACGGCTGGACCTGGATTTCTCATTATCCCTGGGGTTGGATTCCATTCCATTACGGACGCTGGGGTTGGGATGTCCAGTTAGGATGGTATTGGGTTCCGGATATTATCTGGGCTCCTGCCTGGGTGGTCTGGAGATTTGGAGACCTTTACCTGGGCTGGGCACCGCTGCCGCCAGGAGTAGAATTTGTAGTTGGTTATGGACTCAGATGGCACCCCAGGGATTTGCCCCACCATTACTGGGTATTTATTGAAAGCCGAAGATTCCATTCCCACCAGCTAAGTTCCTGGATTCTTCCGCCCGAAAGGAATATCACTATAATCAACTATACTGTTATCAGGGATAGATATACTTTTAGAGACCGAAATATCATAATTAATGATGCCGTATCTCCTCAAGAAATAGAGAGAATCACCGGGCGGCCAGTGACCAAAGTAACTCTTCGGGAAATAAAGAAACCTGAAGAGGCGGGTGTGGGTGTTGATGAGGTCAGAATCTATAAACCAGTAATTAAGCAAGAACAGGTAGTTCCCAAATCTGCCCTCAAAAAAGAAGAAGCCGAACAGAAAATAAGATTATCTGATAAAGCCGATTTTCCAGAAAACATTGAACTTATCCATAAGCAAGAAACTTATCTCCTGGAAAAAACCCAAAAAATGGAAATAGAGCGTCTAAAGAAACAGGTTGATGAAGAAACAAGAACGGCTCCCCCTCAAGAAAAACAGAAAAAGATGAGTGAGGTTCAAGCTAAGATTGAAGAACTTAAGAAGAATCACGAAAAGGAAAAACAGGAACTGCAGAAAAGACAGTCGGAAGAAAAAAGAGTAATCAAAAAAGAAGATATTAAGAAAAAATCAGAAGAAGAAAAAACAATCCGTACTCTAAGTAACTTTAGGCCCTAAAGTGCTGGTGGGTTAAGGAAATTACGACTGCCGAGGTTAGAATAAGAATTCCTCCTATAAGCGTCCGGGTATCAGGAATCTCTCTAAGGAAAGCATAACCCAAAAGTATTCCATAAACTGGCTCCAAGGCACTGATCAAGCTGGATAGCTGGGCTTCTATGAATCTTAAGCCTTTTATAAACAAACTATGAGCCGCGGCAGTGCAGACCAATCCCAGAAATAATAAGAGAAATATCTCAGATGAATTGAGATGAAAATTGAATGACTGTTTAAGGAACAAGGGAAGTAGAAAAATCATTGCCAGCCCATCCTGATAAAAAGCCAGGAGCAGGCTTGAGTACCGGGGCGAAAGGACTCTGTTGATTATAGTCAGAAAAGAAAAAGAAAGCCCCGAGGCAATACCCCAGATTACTCCAAGAAAAACCCGGTTCGTCAGCCTGAATTCCGACACCATCATAGATACACCCAGGAAACAAACCAGGGCAAATAGAAGATAAGTTTTTCTGAACCTTAATTTTAATAGCCACGGCTCCAAAAAAATTGTAAAGACAGGAAAAGTGGAGTAAGAAAGTAATCCCACGGCCACGGTAGAAACCCGTACTGCCTGAAAAAAAGCGGTCCAGTGGAATGCCAGCAGGGCACCTGAAAGCAAGAGTAATACCAGGTCTTTAGACCAAGTTAGGCTCAATTTTTCTTTCTGCCAGCGAAGCACCAGAACCAGGCCCAGACTGGCTAAAAAGACCCGGAACCAGGTTAGCTGGATAGAATTCAAGGGCAGAAGCTTACCAATAACTCCAGGAAAACCAAAGAAAAAAACGGCCACATGAACCAAAATCAAACCGCGTATCCTGGGTTTCATTAGATAAAATTTTAATTTAATAACCGAAAAAAAACACTAATAATTTTTGGGCCAGAGTAAGTTTGAATTTTAAGGCCTTTGTGGTAAGATAAACACTGATTTTCATAGATTCAGAAAGAAATGTCACCCGAACCTGAAGAAATCCAAAAACCAGGCTATTTAGTCTTAGCCAGAAAGTACCGTCCTCGTCAGTTCAGCCAAGTGGTAGGGCAGGAGGCCGTGGTCCGCACCCTGCAGAATGCGATCCGAGAGAATAGAATCGGTCACGCCTATCTCTTTTCTGGAATGAGGGGTGTTGGCAAGACCACTGTAGCCAGAATCTTGGCCAAAGCCCTGAACTGTGAAAAGGGGCCAACTCCTGAACCTTGTAATCAGTGTTTTATGTGCCAGGCAATAAACAACGAGACTCTATTGGACTTCATAGAAATAGACGGGGCCTCTAACCGGGGTATTGAGGATGTTAAAGCTCTCCGAGAAAGCATTCAATATGAGCCGATGCATAGCCGCTACCGGGTTATAATCATAGATGAGGTCCATCAGCTCAGCCGGGATGCTTTTAATGCCCTTCTTAAGACTCTGGAAGAGCCGCCGACCAGAACAGTTTTTATTTTTGCCACCACCGAATTTCATAAAGTCCCGAAGACCATTGCTTCTCGCTGCCAGCACTTTGTCTTTAAGAGATTGACCAATCCCCAAATTATGAATCATCTCAGATATCTGGCAGACCAGGAAAAAATTGATATCAGTTCTTACAGTTTGAAGCTGATTGCTGACGCGGCTGATGGTAGCCTTAGAGATGCCGAAACTTTACTGGATATGGTCGTGTCCTTCAGCGGCAGTAAGGTCAGGGATAAAGAAACTGAAGAAGTATTAGGAATTATCAACCGCAGCCTTTTTGAAGATTTTTCCCGGATCATTCTGGAAAGCCAAGCTGGAGAAGTTTTTCCTTTAGTTGAATCCCTGGTCTCAGCAGGTTATGACCTCCGTCATTTTTACAGCGGACTGATTGAGTATTTTCGCAATCTATTGCTGGTTAAGGTCTCAGCCAACCCAGCTGAGCTTCTGGCCTTCTCTGAGGAGGAAATCAACCGCTTAAAAGAAGTCGGGAAGGATCAAAAAAAGGAAGACTTGCTGCGGTATATTCTTATGTTGCAAGAGGGAGAAGCTGGCTTAAGATATTCTGCGCAGCCCCGGATCTTTCTGGAGGCCTGGCTGGTTAAACTCTGCTATCTGAAAAACCTGAAACCGGTGGAAGAGATATTAGAAGAAATCAGCAGACTAAAGGATGAACTGAAGAGAAATCAAAATGAGCAATCAGTATATCCGACTACAAACTCAACCTCCAATCTGAAGAGTAACGTCAGCTTCAAGCAGGCGACCAAAACAGCCGAATATAACCATTTAGGCCAGAACCAGAACTCAGTCCCGAAGAAAGAATTTTCAGTTTTCGGCCAGGAGGCGGCTGATGTCCTTTACTTCCGGGTGATGAAGGAAAAACCAGCTCTGGCTCCGATTCTGAAGACCTGCAAGAAAGTGGAAGTAAAAGAGAGTATCATAAAGTTTATTTTTGGTCAGGACAAGAAGCATTTTGCTGAACTTATCTCCCAGCATCTAGTCTATTTGAACCGGGTGGCTTTGGAGCTGAGCGGCAAAGAGTTTGAGTTACAGATAGAAGAGGGCCAGGTCAATCAAGCGGTAAAAGAAAATAGCAACCATCATCCTGAAATTAGAGAATCGGCCCGAAATGATGAGGCCAAAAAATTGCTTCAGGACCCTAAGACCAAAGCTCTTTTGAGTTCCATAAAAGGGCAGGTGATTGCAGTTAAAAAAAAGCCCAGGCCAGATCAAACTTAGGAAAATAAATTTGGGGAACGAGGGATTGCCATGAAAAATTTAGCCGAACTCCAAAAAATGATGAAAGCCGCCCAGGAGCTTCAAGAAAAATTGCAAAAAGAACTGGCTGAATTGCGCATTGAAGGAAGCAGCGGGGGCGGTATGGTGACCATAGTCCTGGACGGCCAGAAAAATTGTCTTGCCGTCAGGCTGGAACCAGAAGTGGTTAATAAAGAAGATTTGGAGATGTTGCAGGACCTGATTGTTTCAGCCTACCGAGATGCGGTTAGTAAGGTTGACTCTGAAGTCTCGGCTAAAATGTCAGGTTTAGCTGGCGGGTTAAAGATTCCAGGTCTATTTTAAGGGATAGATGTGAGATGTTTGAATATGCCAAACCTCTTCATGATTTGATTGAACAACTGAGGAAATTCCCTGGAGTTGGGGTTAAATCGGCTCAGAGAATGGCCTTTTATCTACTTAGCTTGCCAGCAGAAGATATAGAAGAGCTGGTCAGGGTGATGATTGAAGTCAAAAACAAGATATTCTATTGTTCGGTCTGCAACAATATTACTGATTTAGACCCCTGTGCTCTTTGCTCTGACCCCAGAAGAAACGATGAGCAGTTGTGTGTGGTAGAAGAACCTTTCAATGTAGCTTCAATTGAAAAAACAGGAATCTTCAGCGGTCGCTATCATGTGCTTTTGGGTTCTTTTTCTCCGATCAAAGGCATCGGGCCTGATGAGCTTCGGTTGGAAAAACTGGTCAATAGAATCAAGACAGGCAGTTTTAAGGAAGTGATAATTGCCACCAATCCGACGGCTGATGGGGAAGCCACAGCCAGCCTGATCTGCCAGATACTAAGAGATTTTCCAGTAAAAATAACCAGACTGGCTATGGGTTTACCAGTGGGCGCAGATATTGACTTTGCCGATCAGCTCACCATTAAAAAAGCCCTGGAGGGACGAACCGAGATTAAGAACTAAAAATTTGTTTCTTTTATTAGAGAATGACTAATTTTTTGGTATAATAATTTGTTTATTTTATAAGGAGATGAATCATGCCTAAATTATTCAAAGCCATTGATGGTAATACTGCGGCCACTCATGTGGCCTATGCTTATTCAGAAGTCGCGGCCATTTATCCTATTACCCCATCTTCTACCATGGGAGAAATGGCTGATGAATGGTCAGCCCAGGGCCGCAAGAACATTTTCGGGCAAACCGTGGAAGTGGTGGAAATGCAGTCGGAGGCTGGCGCCGCTGGAGCCGTGCATGGCTCGCTGAGCGCCGGTTGTCTGACCACCACCTTTACCGCTTCCCAGGGCCTGATGTTGATGTTACCCAATATGCACAAAATTGCGGGCGAGTTGCTGCCGACGGTCTTTCATGTTTCTGCCCGGTCGCTGGCCTGCCAGTCCCTGTCCATTTTTGGCGACCATTCCGACGTCATGGCCGCCCGCAACACGGGTTTTGCCCTGATGTGTTCCGGTTCGGTTCAAGAAATAATGGACCTGGCCGTAGTTTGCCATCTGGCCAGCCTCAAGAGCAAAATTCCCTTCCTGCACTTTTTTGACGGTTTCCGCACCTCCAGCGAAGTCCAGAAAGTTGAGATAATCCCCTACGAAACCCTAGCCGAGCTCTTTGAGCCGCGCTACCTGGAAGATTTCAGAAGTAGAGCCCTTAACCCTGAAAAACCGATGATGAAAGTCGGGGCTCAGAACCCGGATGTCTATTTTCAGGGTCGGGAAACAGTAAACAAGTTTTATGCCGAAACTCCGGCGATAGTTCAGGAATACATGGATAAAGTTGCCAAAGTTACTGGCCGTCAATATCATCTCTTTGACTATTTTGGCGCTCCCGATGCCGACCGGGTTATCGTCATCATGGGCTCGGGAGCTGAAACTGCTGAAGAGACCATCAATTATCTAAACCGGCACGGCTATAAGGTCGGACTGGTCAAGGTCCGCCTGTTCCGTCCTTTCTCAGTGGAAGCTCTGAACGCAGTCATTCCCCGGACGGTTAAGAAAATTGCTGTTTTGGACCGAACCAAAGAGCCCGGGGCCATCGGAGAACCGCTCTATCTGGATGTGGTTTCTGCTCTTTGTGGCCGGGATATCAAGATTATCGGCGGACGTTACGGCCTTTCTTCCAAAGAGTTCACTCCAGCCATGGTTAAGGCAGTTTATGACCACCTGAACGGAGCCTGTTTTCACGGGTTCACGGTTGGTATTGAAGACGATGTCGCTGGAACTTCCATTCCAACCGGACCGGTCCTGGAAACAGAGCCTGAGGGTACTGTTCGCTGCAAGTTCTGGGGATATGGTTCTGACGGGACAGTTGGAGCCAATAAGAACTCTATCACCATCATTGGCGACAACTCTGACCTCTATGCCCAGGGCTATTTTGAATACGACTCCAAGAAATCTGGTGGAGTAACCATTTCCCACCTCAGATTCGGAAAACACCCCATAAAATCTGAATACCTTCTGAACACGGTGGATTTTGTTGCCCTGCACAAACCGGCCTACATTGGCCGCTATGACGTGTTGGAAGGTATAAAAGAAGGCGGCGTTTTTCTCCTTAATTCTCCCTGGAAAAAAGAAGAAGTCTTTGAACACCTGACCGAAGAGATGCAAAAGACCATAATCAATAAAAAGATTAAAGTTTACAACATTGATGCTTTCAAGATTGCCCAGGAAGTCGGACTGAAGAATAGAATCAATACCATCATGCAGGTCTGTTTCTTCAAAATCTCCGGGGTACTGCCCGAGGAAAAAGCCATTGACTTGATCAAAAAAGCTATTTACAAAAGCTATCACAAGAAGGGCGAAGATGTGGTCAAGATGAACATGGCCGCCGTGGACCGGGCTCTGGAAGCCCTGGAACTAGTTCCGATTCCAAATAAAATTACGAAGTCAGCTCCGGTTCCTCGGTTGATTCCTGAAGATGCTGATGACTTTGCCCGGAGTGTAATTGAACCGATCATGCATTTCAAAGGAAACACCATTCCTGTTTCTAAAATGCCTTATGATGGCCGTATTCCAACCGACACCGCCAAACTGGAAAAAAGAGGTGTTGCTGAGATGGTGCCGCGCTGGCTGCCGGAAAAGTGTATCCAGTGCAATCAGTGTGCTTTTGTTTGTCCCCATGCCGCCATCAGAGTCAAACAGATTCTGCCTGATGACCTGAAGACAGCTCCAGCTACCTTCAATACCCTGGTCTCCAACACCAAGAATGATAAGAACCTCAAATACCGCCTCCAGGTTTATATTGAAGACTGCGTCGGTTGCGGGGTCTGTGTAGAAACCTGCCCGGCCAAGGAAAAGGCCCTGGTCATGGTTCCGATTGAAGAAGAAAGAGCGGCTGGCCAAAATGAGAATGAAAAGTTCTTTGAAAGCCTGCCCGATAGCCTGCTGGATGGAGTCAAGATTGACACCATCAAGGGCTCTCAGTTCCTGACCCCCTTGTTTGAATTCAGCGGAGCCTGCGGCGGGTGCGGTGAGACTCCCTACATCAAACTGGCCACCCAGTTGTTTGGCGACCGGATGATCATCGCCAACGCTACCGGCTGTTCTTCTATCTATGGCGGGACTTTCCCAATTTCACCCTATGCCAAGAATAAAGAAGGTAAGGGACCGGCCTGGGCCAATTCATTATTTGAAGACAATGCTGAGTATGGATTTGGGATGAGGCTGGCTGTGGACACCATCAGGCGCCAACTCTGGGCTAATCTTAATGCCGCCCTTGAGGCTGGAACTCTACCCGAACTGACAGAAGCACTTCAGAAGATGAAAGAACTCTGGAATGATAAGAGCGACCAGGCTAAAGCCGTGGCTGGCAGGATTCGGGAACTGCTGCCCAAAGCCCTGGCTAAAAATGATGCCGCCAAACGCTACCTGCTCAAAGTAGCTGAATTTCAAGATTATCTTGTGGATAAGAGTGTCTGGTGCATCGGAGGTGACGGCTGGGCTTATGACATCGGTTACGGCGGTCTGGACCATGTGGTGGCTATGAACCGAAATGTCAACCTGCTGGTGCTGGATACCGAAGTTTATTCCAACACCGGCGGGCAAGCTTCAAAGGCTACCCCGACCGGCTCCAGAGCTAAATTTGCTTCTTCCGGGAAAAAGACTGTAAAGAAAGACCTGGGTCGGATGGCTATGAGCTACGGTTATGTTTACGTAGCTTCGGTGGCCATGGGAGCTAACATGAATCAGTGCCTGAAAGCTTTTCTGGAAGCCGAAGCCTACGAAGGCCCTTCGTTGATTATCGCTTATTCGCCCTGTATCAACCACGGCATAGACATGAGCAAATCGCAGCAGGAAGAAAAATTGGCTGTGGACACCGGCTACTGGATACTTTACCGTTACAATCCCGTGCTGGCCAGAGAAGGAAAGAACCCCTTAATCCTGGATTCTAAAGAACCAAAATTGGATTATGAGACTTTCCTGAAAAATGAAATCAGGTACCGCTCAGTCCTCCAAGACTATCCGGATATAGCTCGGCAGTTGTTCGCTCAAGCCGCGGCGGAAGCCAAGAAGCGATTTGAATATTACAAAAAGCTGGCAGAAGGTTAATCTTTAACGACAACTATTTCCCAGGCTTTTTCGGGATTCAAGGTTTGCCGAATAAAATTATTGAAGGTCTCCTCTGGAATACTTTCCAGAAGGCTAAGGAAATTATTATAAAAATCAAGCGGTAGGCCGGCTGCCAGTAATTGGCTCAAGTAGTTTATCCTTTGGTCCCGGCTGAAGGATTGGCGAAGATAAGCGTTCCTGGCCATTACTTTACCCAATCTTATTTCTTCTTGCTTTAGCCCTTCCTGGCTCAATCTTCGGAAGGGCTCTTTCAGAGCAGTCAAAGCCAAATCCATTTCCCGGCTTTCTGTTTCCATATAACTAATCAACAGGGCCTGATGCGCTATCAACTCCAACTGGCTGTTGATATTATAAGCCAATCCTCTTTCCTGGCGAATCGGCCATAAAATTGAATCTGGGCCTTCTCCGATAATTTTTTCTAAGAGATAAGCCAGCGGGTAGGTTTCTGATAAACGGCCGGGAAGGGGATAAGCCACCAGAGCCACAGCTCCCGCAGGCCCCTGATAATAATCGCAGGGACCTTTTGGAGCCTCCTTAATTTCTGAAAAAGAGAAAGTAGAGGAAGCAATTTTTTGGGATGAACCTCTCCAATCAGCGAAGTATTTCATAATGAAGTTGCTAATTGTTTCCTTATCCAGATCAGTGACTATCACTAGGCAAAAGTTATCGGGTTGGAAAATTTGCTTATAAAACTCAACGATCTCTTTTTTGCTGATCAACTTTAAGCTTCTCTCGTTGCCAAACCAAGAATTCATGTAAGGACTGGCGGGAAACATTTTCTGCCGAAGACAGATGATGGCCGAATCTACCAGGCGACAGCGTTCCTTTCCTGATTCGTACCTCATATAATCTTTGATGAAGCCAATTCTGGGACCAGAAAAAGTTGGATTCTTGAGAACGGAGGAAAAGATTGACAAGGCCTTTCCCAGGCGATTGCTCAGACAATCAATCTGAATATAGGAAAAATCTGAGTGGCTTCCGGCTCGGATATTGACTCCTCCAGCTAAAAGCTCGGCCAGTTTGGAATCGTCGGCAATTTCGGCCATCAGTCTGGTAGTCAGATAAGACAGCCCGGCCAGATTCTCTGGCTCCAGGCCCTGTCCTCCGAAAAAATTAAAACTGACCGAAGTAAATTTTAGGTCAGCCTCTTGTTGATAATAAATTTTAAGGTTGTTTTTTAAGGTGATGAGTTCAAAAGTCAATGGCTGGCAGAGTATCGGAGCTGCGCTGAGCAAAAAACATAGCCAAAAGATTATTGACCACCGAAATTTGGCAGTTATTTTTATCTTCATTTTGGTCTAATAATAACCCAGGCTGGCTTATTCTGGCTGAGATATTTATAGGAGAGTCTTCTTAAATCGCTTGAGCTCAAAGAATTTATAGCTTCCAGATAATTGCTCTTTTGCTGAACTGGGCTTAATTGCAGATGTCTGGCTAAGGCCAGGGCCACCTGGAGTGGATTTTCCTGAAACTTCTCGGCCGAAAATAAAATGCGGTTCTTCCCCCCGAGCAAAAAGTCAAACACCATAAGACTCTGCTCGTCGGGAAGAAAGTCATTCTTAGAAAAATTAAAATCTGAAACCTTGATAAGAAATTGTTGTACTAATCTTTTGACTGTTGGTAATCTTTCGGCTCGGGTGGTAATCATAAAGAAAATAAGCCCGGCTCGTTCATGACTCAAATAATCAATATTGACCGAGTGGACCAAACCAGGATAACCAGCAAAGGCCGCATAAAAGAGCGGATTTAAGCCCCGGCCGAGTATTTCAATTAGGAGATCAAGCCCAAAACTGTCCGGATGGCTGTAATCTGGCCCCGGCAATCCTCCTATTAAATAAGTGTCAGAAACCTCCATCGTAATTTCTAACGGGCTCCCCAAGACCTTGGCTTTAACCTCTTCTCTGGCCACTTCAGACTTCTCAGCACTGGATTTGACTTCAGAAAAATCCTTCTTGATGTTTTCAATCTGAGATTGCGGTTCAAAATCTCCAACGATTACCAGAACAGCATTCTCAGGAGTAAAATATCTACTATAGAATTCTCTTAATGATTCTATATCTGCTTTCTTTATTACTTCTGGCCTTCCGAACGTTGGTAGGGCATAGGGACTGTCAGGAAAAACCAGTTCATAGATTTTAGCCAGACCAACTTTTTGAGGAACCCGGGAAATATCAGCCAATTCTTTTAGGATAATTGTCTTTTCTCTTTCCAGGGCTTCTTTTTCCAGATTAAAATTGAACACAATTTGCCTCAATAAATTTAATCCCTGCTTCAAAAAACCAGACGGGACACAAATCTCAAAAAACATCAAATCCTGTTCGGTATGAGCATTGTAATAAAGACCATATTCCTTAATAGCCCTGAAAATATTATCTTTGTCCCCGGGGCCACTCTGACGAAAAAGCAGGCAATGCTCCAAAAGGTGTAGGTAGCCGTTGGTCTCCGCTGTCTCTCGGGAAGTACCTGCTTTTATGGCTAAAACTGCGGCAGCCAAAGAGTACCTGGCCGAGGGCAGGAGATGAACAGTAAGACCGTTATCCAGCTTGAGCTGAATTTCAGAGGGATTAGTATTAGCCTCATCTGAAACCAAAGCCAAGAGCGCGCCAACAATAAACAAAAAATTAAAGGAAAATACCATCCCTCTTCTTAAAAAGCCGGCCAAAATTTCTTGTTTAATTTTCCTTACCCCCTAAAAAATATAATGACTGAATAGAAATTAATCAATACTTTATTTTAATCATATGTTTTTTTTATGATAGAATAAAAACATGTCTACCAAAGAAAAACGTCAGAGAATTCTGGTTGTGGATGATGAAGAAAACATCCGCAATTCTTTGAGAATGATTCTGGAGTATGAGGGGTATACTTTTTATGAGGCAGCCAATGGCTTAGAGGCTAAAGAAGTTCTGGAAAGCCATCCAGAAATTGATTTAATTTTGCTTGATATTAAACTTCCTGATACTGATGGGTTGGACTTACTTTCGGAGATAAAGAAAAGGCCGGCCTCTCCCGAGGTAATCATGATCTCCGGGCACGGAACCATACCAATGGCCGTAGAAGCTACCAAACTGGGAGCTTTTGACTTTATGGAAAAGCCCCTCCACCGAGAAAGAATCCTGCTGACAGTTAGGAATGCTCTTGAAGCTAGAAAATTAAAATTCGCTTTTCAAGACATCAAGAAAAGGGCTGAAAAAAAATATCAGATTATCGGAGCTCATCCTTTAATGACCAGGCTCTGGCAGGAAATCTTAAAGATCGCTCCAACCAATGCTACAATCCTGATTCAGGGGGAAAGCGGCACAGGAAAGGAACTGATAGCCCGGGCCATTCATGAAAACAGCCCCAGAGCCAACGAAAATTTCGTCCAGGTAAACTGTGCGGCCATACCGGAAGAACTTATTGAAAGCGAGCTGTTCGGACACGAGAAAGGAGCTTTTACCGGAGCTACCGAAAGAAAACCGGGTAAATTTGAACTGGCCGACGGCGGCACCATATTCCTTGATGAAATCGGTGACATGAGCCTCAAGACTCAATCCAAAGTGCTCAGGGTCCTGGAAGAAGGTGAAGTCCAAAGGGTTGGCTCCAGCAAGATTATTAAAGTAGATGTCAGGGTTATCGCTGCCACCAACAAAGACCTGGAAAAAGAAATGAAAGAAGGACGATTCCGGGAAGACCTCTATTTCCGACTGAACGTTGTCCCGATATTTGTCCCACCCCTCAGGGAGAGAAAGGAAGACATCCCCTTGCTGGTAGATTATTTCTGTTCTGTCTATTCAGAAGAAAACAATTACCGCCATAAAACCTTTTCTGCCGAAGCTCTGGAGATAATGATGAAGTATCCCTGGAAGGGTAATGTCCGGGAACTGAGAAATCTGGTGGAAAGGTTAATAATTCTGTCTGAAAAACAGGTAATTGAGCCCGAGGACCTCCCGGAGTATTTGCTCCAGGAAAAAGGTCTGTTCCTGCCAGATTTTAAGAAGATTAAGACCTTGAGAGATTTCCGGGAAGAAGCTGAGAAGAATTTCATTCTTTTCAAGCTAAAAGTAAATAACTGGAATGTATCTAAAACCGCCCGAGAAATTGATACCCCCAGGAGCAACCTCTACAAAAAGTTGGAGCAATATGGTATAAAAATAAAGGCTGGAGCAGGCGAGGCGGTCGCTCCTTCTTCTGAGGAAGAAGGGGAGGAAAGTCCGAACTCCACAGGGCAGGATGGTCGCTAACCGCGACTCCGGGCAACCGGGGGAAAGTGCCACAGAAAACATACCGCCAGCTTCTATTAGAAGCTGGTAAGGGTGAAAAGGTGAGGTAAGGGCTCACCGCTCTGCTGGTGACAGCAGAGGCAGGGCAAACCCCATCCGGAGCAAGACCAAATTGACCCCGCTTGAGGATGGCCCGTCCGATGGGGTGGGTAGGTCGCTAAACAGGCTGAGCAATCAGCCCGTAAGACAAATGACCGCCGCTGCCTCAGGCAGTAACTGAATTCGGCTTATGCCCTGCTCCGGCCATTCTTTTGACATCAGTGTATTTTCTGATATAATCTATATGACCGCGGGGTAGAGCAGTCAGGTAGCTCGTCGGGCTCATAACCCGGAGGTCGCTGGTTCAAATCCAGCCCCCGCTACCATTTTTTTCTTCTTTAACTACCGATTGTCCCTTTCTTGATTAAGATCTGTCAGGGCTGAATTTATTTTTTTTGCCTTATCCCTTGAGATATCTAAATTTTAAAAAAATGAGTAAATATCTAGCCAGGGAAAAATCTAACATTATCAACCATGGATAATGAGATTTTTTTTGATTTCATCCCTGAATTCTGGTATAGATGTTTAAGACTAAAAAATTGGAGGAATTGATGTTCAAAACAGAAATTTATAAACAAAGAAGAACAAAACTAAAAAGCCTGGTCAAATCCGGCCTCTGTCTATTCTTGGGAAATAATGACAGCCCGATGAACTACCCGGCCAATTCTTATCCTTTCAGGCAGGATAGTACCTTTCTCTACTTTTTCGGTCTGGATTTACCCGGACTGGCTGGAGTGGTGGACATTGATGAGGGACAAGACCTGGTTTTTGGAAACGATGTCACCCTGGAAGATATAATCTGGGTGGGTCCACAACCAAAAATAAAAGACCTGGCAGCGGCTGCTGGAGTTAAACGGGCCCAACCCGCCGGGGTCTTATCTGAATATCTGAAAAAAGCTATAAGCCTTGGGCGTAAGATCCACTTTATCCTTCCTTACCGGGCTGAGACTAAATTGCAGCTGGCCAGCCTGCTGGGAATCGTTCCGGATGAGCTGAAATCTGCTGCTTCCCTGGAATTGATTAAGGCCGTTGTCACTCTCAGGTCAATTAAAACCCCAGAGGAAATAAACGAAATAGAAAAAGCACTCCAGGTAACCCGAGAAATGTACCTTACGGCCATTCCTCGGGTAAAGCCGGGAATCAAAGAACAGGAAGTTCTGGCTTTCATGGAAATGGTCCTGCGGGCTAACGGTCTATCTTTTGCCTTTCCACCCATTGTTACCATCAACGGGCAGATTTTCCATAAGACTACTTACGGTGATAAGTTGAAAAGGGGTCGTTTTTTGGTTATGGATACCGGCGCCGAATCCCAGAATCATTATGCCTGTGATATCACCCGATCAATCCCGGTGGGGGGTAAATTTAGTCAGCGCCAGAAAGATATATACGCAATCGTTCTTAAAGGTCAGGAGGAGGCTATTAATTCTATTGTTCCTGGCATTAAGTACCGCGAAGTTCACCTGAAAGCAGCCAGGGTTATGGCTGAAGAGTTAAAGTCCCTGGGTCTGATGAAAGGAGACCTAGAAGAAGCTGTTAATCAGGGTGCCCATGCTCTATTTTTCCCCCATGGTCTTGGACATATGCTGGGGCTTGATGTTCATGATATGGAAAATCTGGGGGAAAACTTCGTTGGCTATGATGAAACAGTCAAGAGAAGTGAACAATTTGGGCTTGGATACCTGAGACTGGCTAAGGATTTACAGCCCGGCTTTGTCCTGACCGTTGAGCCTGGCATATACTTTATTCCAGCCCTGATTGCCAAATGGAAAAAAGAGAGAAAATATGTTAATTTTATAAACTACAGCCAGGCGGAAAAATTCCTTGATTTCGGAGGCGTCAGAATAGAGGATGACGTGCTGGTGACAGAGAATGGACATAAAGTCCTCGGTCCGAAAATTCCTAAAAAAATAAAAGAAATAGAAAGCCTTTTTGATTGAAGATAATCAGATTAAATTAAATAATAAGGGTTGAAGTGGGGCCCGCAATTAAATGAGAAACTGGTATGTAATTAACACCAAACCCAAAAAAGAATTTCAAGTGGAATCCTTGTTTGCCCAAGCCGGTTTCAACGTCTACAACCCAAAATATGCCCAGGAGGCAACCATCAAACCTTTTTTTCCTGGATATCTCTTTCTTTGTTTTCATTATCCCTCAGAGTACAAAAAAGTTGTATATACCCGCGGAGTCAAAAGAGTCCTGGGGAACTTGAACGGGCCGATTCCAGTTGACTTTGAAATCATCAAATCTCTCCAGGCCAGAGAAAAAAACGGCTTGATAGAAATGATGAAATACGGAGAAGAACCTCTACCCGGAGATGAGATTGAGATAATGGAAGGCCCCTTAAAAGGACTCAAAGGCCTGTTTTATAAAGAGTTAAGTGGTAGAGAAAGAGTGATGATCTTACTAAACTATGTTGCCTATCAAGGATCCCTGATGATAGAAAAAAGCAAAATTAAAAAAATAGCTAACCCCAAAGCCGAAGGCCAGGGGAGAAGAGCTGGCCGTCAGAGAAAGCCATAAATTAAAGAGGAGACAATTATGTGTGGAATTTTTGGCATCATTTTTCAGGAGAAAAGAGAAGACCTGGGGCAGATTCTGTTAGAAGCTGGTCGCCGTCTTACTTATAGAGGGTACGATTCGGTTGGAATAGGAGTTTTTGAGGGAAAAACTGCTGAGCTCAGGAAAGATGTGGGGAAAATTGACGAAGTCGCTAAAAAGTTACATTTCGCCGAGATGAAAGGATATAAAGGAATCGTTCAATTACGCTGGGCTACTTTCGGCCAACCTTTGCCCCAGAATGCCCAGCCCCATTTTGATTGCCAGCAGAAGTTAATCGGAGCCCATAATGGCAACATCGTCAACACCAAGGAGCTTATCCATCATTTGACTCTCCTCGGTCACAGGTTTCGCGGTGAAAATGATGGAGAGGTCTGTGTCCATGCCGTGGAGGAAGCTTATAAATCGGTTTCAGACCTGGGCCAGGCCTTAGAAAAGGCTGACCGAATGCTCAAGGGAGATTATGCTTTTTGTATCAGCGAGATCGGCAGCCCATTGATGTATTGTGTTAAAAAATATTCTTCTCTTTATCTTGGGATCGGCGAGGGATTCATCTGTTGTTCCTCAGACCTGCCTTCTATCCTTCCTTTAACCAGGAAGATTGTGACCATCAAAGACGGTGAGTACGTGGAATTTACAGCCAGTTCCTACCGAATCAAAAAACTATCTAACGGGAAAGAAGTTAAAAGAGAACCCTATCATTGTCCTCTGGACATTGAACAGGCCCAAAAAGGAGAATATCCACATTTCATGTTAAAAGAAATCTATGAACAACCCCAAACCGCTAGAGCCCTCCTGGAATACCTGGACAAGAAAGAGAATCTCTCGGCTATTTTAAGTCAGCTTAAAGGGGTTAATCGGATCTATCTTGTTGGGTCCGGCTCCTCTTTTAATGCCTGCACCATAGGAGCCTTCTATCTCAACTCAATCGCCAAAATAGAAGCCATTCCGGTTATTGCCGGGGCTTTTGGTGAATTCTATCAGAATTTGCGGACAGAAAAAGAAGCTTTTATCCTGGTTTCCCAGAGTGGAGAAACTAAAGATGTTATCAATGTCCTGAACTTACTGGAAAGCAAGAAAGTCAAGAGCCTGGTGGCCATGGTTAACGTTTTGGGTTCATCTCTCCAGTTAAGAGTAAAACAATTCATCCCGCTATTAACCAACGTAGAAATTTCGGTGCCAGCTACTAAAACCTTCCTTAACCAGACCATTGCTTTTCTGGTCCTGGCCTGTGAGCTGGCTCGTCTGACCGGTCTAAAATCTCCGCTATCCAAGAAAACTCTATCGGGCCTGCCGAATCTGATTCAGGAAACACTAGCCCAAACGCCGGGTCCGGTAAGAGAATTGGCTCGCATTCTGAAAAACAAAAAATATCTTTACTATCTTGGTTATGGTATCTCATATGGCGCTTGCCTAGAAGGCGCTCTGAAATTAAAGGAGGTATCTTACATCCCCTGTGAAGCCATGTATTCTTCAGAATTTAAGCATGGTCCGCTGGCTATTATTTCTCCGGATGACTGGGTGATATTCATCAGCACCAATCAAGACGCCAGAATGACCATTTCTCATATGAATGAAGTCAGCTGCCGTTACGGAAAAATTGCTCTCATCGCTCCTGAAAACGATTCCTTAAGGATTAATTCCCATTTTCCCATTCCGCTCGTTTCTGATAATTATTATCTTAGCCCCATTCTCAGTACGGTAGTAGCCCAGTTATTAGCCTATTATGTCAGTCAGGAAATGGGATATGACCCTGACCAGCCTCGGAATATCAGCAAGACCCTTACTGTGGATTGAGCTGTCTAGCTCCTGACTTTTCCATAACCCCCACCCCCGGGAGTCTCTATGCGAAGAATATCTCTGGCTGCTACTTTAAGGTTTACCTTAGAACCAACAATCTGTTTCTTCTGACCCTTGATCAGCAGATTTAAGCCCTTTTTCCCAGGCTTACCCCCGGCCAGTCCATAAGGTTGGAATTTCCTCCTCTCCGAGATGATAGTCAAATTAGCCGGAACTAAAAATTGATATTCTCTGATAAGCCCGTTCCCTCCTGGATTCTTGCCCTGTCCGCCAGAATTTTTTCTGAAGGAATATCTGGTAATCTTAATGGGAAGATAATTTTCTAGAGCCTCAATTGGAGTGTTCAAAGAATTAGTCATATGACAGTGGACTCCGCTCAGTCCTGGAACCTCACTGGAAGCTCCCATTCCTCCACCTATTGTTTCATAATAGGCAAAATTGGACTTGGTTCTGGGATTAAAGCCGCCAAAAGCCACATTGTTCATCGTTCCTTGACTGGCGGCCGGAATTTTTCCCGGTAAAGCCTGAGCCAAGGCTCCCAGAAGCACATCCACGATTCTCTGCGAAGTTTCCACATTACCACCAGCCAGAGCCGAAGGAAACACAGCATTAACCACACTTCCTTCTGGAGCAATTATCTTAATCGGTTGCATCATTCCGGTATTAAACGGAATATCTTCTTCAACCAAAGACCTAAACACATAAAGGACGGCAGAACAGGTAACGGCAAAATTAGCGTTGACTGAACCCTCTACCTGGGAGGAAGAGCCACTAAAATCCACCCAGACTTCTTCGCCTTTGACCGTCAAGGTAACAGCGATTTTGACCGGAGTTCTGCTCACTCCATCATCATCCAGATAATCCTCAAAACGATAGATTCCATCCGGAATCTTCTTGATGGTTTCTCTTAATATTCTCTCCGTATAATCCTGGACTTGATCAGCATAAGTAGTAAGCTTTTCCAAGCCATACCTCTGAATCATCTCGTTCAGCCTCTTTGCCCCCCTGGCATTGGCTGCCACTTGGGCCAGGATATCACCCCTTCTTTCTTCAGGAGTCCGGACATTGGCCAGCAGCAGATTTAAGACTTCATCATTAAGCCGGCCTCTGTTATACAACTTCAGGGGAGGGATGATTATTCCTTCCTGAAAAATTTCGGTAGCCAGGGGCATAGAACCGGGTGTAATTCCCCCGACATCAGAGTGATGAGCTCTGTTGGCAACGAAGAAACAAAGATTTTGACCAACAAAATAAGGTTGAATACAGGTTATGTCCGGCAGATGAGTTCCCCCTTTATAGGGATCATTCAAAATGACTACATCTCCAGGGGCAAACTCCACAGAGCGAAGGGCAGCCTGAACCGAGAGGGGCATCGCTCCCAGGTGAACAGGAATGTGAGAACCCTGAGCAAAAGTTTCACCCAGTCTGGTAAAGAGGGCACAGGAAAAATCTTTTCTTTCTTTAATATTGGGCGAGAGGGCCGTTCTTTGCAGAACCGCGGCCATTTCTTCAGTAATAGAGGTAAAAATATTCTTAAAAATCTCAAGCTCAATAGGATCAAACTGGTTCATTTGGTCTCCATTTTTTCTACAATAAGGTTCAAATATTGGTCAATCCTGGCCTGATAGCCCGGTGGTAGAAAAGCAGTAGATTCATTATCTACAATCAAAGCAGGACCTAATATCTTGTTTCCAGCCAGGAGTTCAGAACGGTTATAGACCTCAGCCTGAAAATTCTGATTTCGGTAAAACAGAAGCTGTTTTTTGATAAAGGCCCTTTTCGGAATTTCGGGACAAGGGGCCTGAGGTTGAAGCTTTATCTTTTTTGCTCTGGCTATGGCTCTTAATCTTAAGTTAACTATTTCTACTGGCCGGTGCTGATGATAATAAGAAAACAGCCTTTTGTGTTGACGATGAAATTCATTGAGGTAACTATATTGATGAAAGGAGCCCGAACGGTAGGGGACAGTGATCTCGTGGGATTGCCCAAGATATCTTAGATCCAACTGTCTTTCTAAGAGAACCCGGTCGGCTGAAAAGCCATCTTCCTCCATTTCAGCCAGTGCTACTTTGATTATCTCAGAAAACATACTTTCCAGATCCTCGGGGCTGGTTTCCTGAGCCAGCCTTAAAAATGACCGGGAATAATCCTTGATAGAGTCTGCCAGCAGTAAACCCAGTGCCGAAAGAACACCGGCAAAACGGGGGATGATAACTTTTGGGATTCGCAGATGTTCGGCCATTTCTACAGCATGCAACCCACCGGCTCCTCCGAAAGAGATCAGGGCAAAATTGCGGGGGTCATAACCTCTCTCTACCGAAATAACTCTTATGGCTTTTTCCATACTGGCATTAGCAATCTCCACTACACCCTGAGCTGTTTCTATTATGCTCCGGCCGATTTTCTTGGCAACTTTTTCCAGGGCTTTCTGACTCCTCTCTGGATAGATCTTCATCTTTCCGCCCAGGAAAAAATCTGGGTCCAGTCTGCCCAGACAGACATTGGCATCAGTTACCGCTGGAACATCTCCAAGGCCATAACAGGCAGGCCCTGGATTGGCTCCAACGCTCTCTGGCCCGACTCGCAAAAGTCCGCCCTTATCCACATAGACAACTGAACCACCACCGGCTCCCACTGAATGAACATCCACCATGGGCAATCTGATGGGAAAGTCTCCTACCCGGTTTTCTGTTGACCTTCTGATTCCACCGTTGATTAAAGAAACGTCAGTGGACGTCCCACCCATATCAAAACTGATGACATTCCTAAAGCCCGCCAGCCGGGCTAGGTGCCAGGCTCCAACCACTCCACCGGTTGGACCGGATAGAATTGTCTTCACCGGTTCGAGCCTTGCCCTCTGGGCTGTGATATAACCTTCGTTTGATTGCATGATCTTTAATTCGGCACTGGACAATTTTTGCTGCAGCCTGGAAAGGTACTGGTCTATAACCGGCAATAGATAGGCATTGATCGCCGTGGTAGAAGCTCTTTCGTACTCTCTGTATTCAGGAAGAAGGTTGGAAGAAATAGATATTCTGAATCCTTCTTTGGCCAATTCCTGAGCTAACAGTCTTTCCGGCTGAGGGTTGATGTAGGAATGAAGCAGGCAGACCGCAACCGCTTCCACTTTTTTCTTTTTCAAGAGCTTTATTAGAGCCTGAAGGTCTTTCAAATCCAAAGGCTTTTCTATCTCGCCAGAGGCCAGAGTTCTTTCTGCTATCCCGAAGCACAGGTCGGGCGAGAGTAGCGAAACCCTTTTCTCTCCGCTCAAACTGTAAAGATTTTTTCTGGTCTGTCTCCCGATAAAGAGGATATCCTCAAATCCCTTGGTAGTCAGGAAGGCGATTTTCCCGCCTTTTTTTTCCAGGAGGGCGTTGGTCCCAACCGTGGTCCCATGGATGATAAAAACCCGATGGTCCTGGATTAAATCGGACAGGCCCTCCCAGATGGCCAGAGACGGGTCTGAGGGGGTGGAGGGAATCTTTCTGACCAATAGCTGGCCTTCAGAATGGATAACGAAATCGGTAAAAGTTCCTCCAGAATCCACGCCAATCCTTATCAGCCGGTTCTGTTTTCTTTTTTTTCTCATGCTGTCACTCTATAAATTAAGTGTATAGATTTACAGGATTGAGGCAGGATATGTCAAGAAAAAAGACTCATTTACAGGAGGCGCAGTTGGAGGAGGAACAAGTTGAACAACTGCCCGAACTGCTCTTAATTCTGCTACCACCGCCTCCTATGCCAAAAGAAGAGAGCAATCTTTTTACTCGGTCACCATGACAATCGGGACAGGTAATTTTGATTTCGTTCTTAGAGTTTACCAGAACCTCAAATCTCTTCCGACAATTTTCACATAAATATTCATAAATTGGCATCTTCTTCCTCTCTAAAATTATACTACACAAGGCAAAAAAGTTAAGTCTTATAAAGATGCTATCAGTAGCAGTTTTCTCTATCGGGTAACAGGATTTTCATCTGATCCGACCATGGCCAACACCTCTATTTCTATCCTGGCTTCCCGCGGCAACCTGGCCACCTGAAAAGCGGCTCTGGCTGGATAGGGTTCGGGGAAATATTGAGCATAGATGGCGTTCATTCTGGAAAAATCATTAAGGTCAGCCAAATAAACGGTGGCTTTAACCACATTAGCCATGGAGCTGCCTACTGCTTCAAGAATAGCCTGAAGGTTTTTCAAGACTTGATGAGTTTGTTCTTCAATAGTCGTTCCTACTATTTCACCCTTGACAGGATCCAGAGGAATCTGGCCTGAAACAAAGAGAAAGCCATTGGCCTTAATAGCCTGCGAATAGGGCCCTATGGCCTTGGGTGCCTTGTCTGTTGATATTGCTTTTTTCATAATTTTTCTCCTTATTTTTTGATAGGGATAAGCTATCCTTTTCCCGAAAAGGGAAAAGAGAACAAAGAAAAGGAGAAACTTTCGTCTCTCCATTCCTCTCCGCCTTGAACTCAACTCAGCCTGATCAAAGTTTCTAACAGAAAATTCCAGAATCTTTCCACCGAACCTATCTGGACCCTTTCATCAGGAGAATGGGGATTTCTGATGGTCGGGCCGAAAGAAATCATGTCCATACCAGGGTATTTTTCCCCTATTATCCCGCATTCCAGACCGGCATGCACGGCTTTAACCTCTGGTTCTTTCTGAAAAAGATTCTTATAGATTTCAATCATCTTTTGCAGCAGTTCGGATTTGAGATTCGGAGTCCAGGCCGGGTAACCTTCGGGTTGAACCACTCTGACTCCTGCCAGCTGGCAGACGGCTCTGATCACCAATCGGACAGCTTCCAGGGCTGACATCACCGAACTGCGGGAACTACATATTATTCTGGCCTGTTTTCCTTCAGTATTCACAATCGCCAAATTGGTTGAAGTTTCCACCAGTCCCGCAATTTCCGGATGCATGGAAATCACTCCATGGGGAAGAGACAAGATTAAATTGATCAGCCTGGTCTGGGATTCAACAGTCAGAGGAAATTCAGACTCTGCGATGGGTCGGAGGTCAAGGGTCAGGTCCGGTTCAGTTACTCTGTATTCAAATTTTAGGGCTTGGAATTCTTTTCTTAGCTGATTCTTAAGGCTCCGCTCCTCATCCTTTTCCACTGCCACGACCGCCCAGGCTTCTCTGGGGATGGCATTCCTCTTACTACCTCCGTTAAAAGAAATTATTTCAAACCTGGTTTCAGCCGAAGCCCGGAAGAGGAGCCTGGCCAGAGACTTCAAGGCATTACCCCGCCCCAGATTGATATCCAAACCAGAATGGCCGCCTCGGAGTCCGGTGATCTTTATCAGGAGACAATTCTTTGCTTTTTTCCTCTTTCTCTCAAGAAGGAGGTTGATTTCAGAATCTGCCCCACCCGCACAGCCTATGGTAAAAGTGCCCTCATCCTCGCTGTCAAGGTTTAGCAACAATTTTCCTTTCAGTATATCCTTTTTCAGCTTAAAAGCTCCAGTCAGTCCTGTTTCTTCATCTACAGTAAAAAGGCACTCCAGTGGTCCATGCAGAAGAGATTTATCCTCAAGAACTGCCAGACAGGCAGCCACCCCTATGCCATTATCTGCTCCCAGAGTTGTTCCTCTGGCCTTGACCCAATCTCCTTCAATATAGGCCTGGATCGGATCTTTCAGAAAATCATGCTGGACATCAGAGTTCTTTTCACAGACCATATCCAGATGGGCCTGCAAAACTACACCGGGTGCTTTTTCTTTCCCGGGCGAGGCCGGCTTTCTGACCATCACATTCCCGACCTTATCCTGGAGAGTCTCCAAATTCCATTTTTTAGCCAGGTTGAGGATATGGCTCGCCAGAGCTTTTTCATTGCCTGATCCATGGGGTATGGTCAATATTGCAGAAAAGTGTTTCCAGAGTTTTTCTGGTTTTAGCGAACTTAAATCTGTAATCATTTTTAATCTCCTTTAAGGATTGATTTATATGCTATAATATCTAAAAAAAATAACAAAATTGCAAGCCGAAATAGGTTAATATTTGATGAAAAAAAAGATCCAGAAACTGGCTTTTCTCTTGTGTTTTCTACTCTTATTCATTGCTTGTAATCAGAGCGAAACGGAAAAAAAGATAACGGTAGTTACTACCATTCTACCCATCACAGATATGGTTAAAGCTATCGGGGGTGAAAGGACAGAAATCTTTCAGCTTGTCCCGCCCTCTGCCGACATCCATCATTTCCAGCTCCGGCCACAAGATTTGAAAATCATCTCTCGGGCCGATTTGTTGCTGTCTGTCGGAGGAAATCTTGAACCGTGGTTGGATAAGGTTGAAAGCCTCTTAAAAAAGAAAGAAGCTCAAAAATTGAAGTTTTATGATTTCTTGAAATCAATTGATTATCCCCGGCTTAGAAATGATGACCCCCATCTCTGGCTGGACTTTGAAGCAGACAGATTGTTGGCTGAAAGAATAACAGAAATTCTGGTCAGGATTGATCCCGCGGGCAAAGAAAATTACGAGCAAAATAGTCGGTCGCTGACTCTGACTCTACAGTCTCTGGACGACAGGTATAGCCAAATACTTTCTGGCTGCCGACAGAAATATCTGGTAATTGCTGGCCATCAAGCTTTTGGTTATCTGGCCTCCCGCTATGGGCTGGAGCTTGAATCCTTAACCGAAGCCAATCCTGAAGCTCAGCCTGGACCGCGCAGGCTCCAAGAAATCATCGGCTTGATTAAGGCCAAAGAAATAAAGGCAATTTTTATTGAAAATTCAACCACTCCTATTTATGCTCAAACTATAGCCAGAGAGACTGGAGTTAAATTATACCTGTTGTCAACCGGAGTTAATCTGAGCCGGACCGAGCTTAAGGAAAAGTATACTTTTTTTGAATTGATGAATAATAATTTAGAAACTTTAAGGCAAGCCCTGGGCTGTGATTAACACATGGAAAATAAAGAAGAAATAATTAGGGTTGAAGAAGTAACTTATGCTTACGACAACCTCCCGGCGCTCAAGGATATCAACCTTTCTATTTATCGCCACGATTTTTTGGCTCTTATCGGCCCCAATGGCTCGGGGAAGACTACTCTACTTAAAATCATCGTCGGCCTGCTCAAGCCACAGAAGGGAAGGGTCTGGTTGTTTAACCGACTTCAAGAAGAATTTAAGGAGTGGCACAGGATAGGCTATATCCAGCAAAAAGCTACCCATTTTGACTTAACTTTTCCCATTTCTGTTGAAGAAGTGATAGCAGCCGGTTTGAATTCTGTTGGCACCCATAAATTGACCAGAAGCCAGATCAGAGAAAAAATCCATGAAGCTTTAAGAACGGTTGGGCTGCAAAATGAATCAAAAAAGTCAATAAATAAACTCTCCGGCGGACAACAGCAGCGAGTTCTGATTGCCCGGGCTCTGGCCACCGAGCCCGAAATTCTGCTTCTGGATGAACCGACCACGGGTGTGGATATCCTGGCTCAAGAAAATTTTTATGACCTGCTCGGTCAGTTGAATCAGGAACAAAACTTAACCATCGTTCTGGTAACCCATGATTATGGTATAGTTAATAAGCATGTCAACCGGGTGGCTTGTCTAAATCAAAAACTTATCTACCATGGAGAGCATGCTGAATTCTGCCAATCAGCCGTGGTCCAGGAATTATTAAAAGGAGGACATCACCTGGTTTCTCACAGGCATTGAACATGACTGAAAGTTTCTTTTTTTCTCTTTTTTTTCTCCGGGCTCTCTTGGCCGGTTGTTTTCTGGCTCTGGCCTGTGGTCTCCTGGGTGTCTTCTTGGTCTTAAGAAGGGATGCGATGATAGGCCATGGTCTATCCCATGTGGCTTTTGCCGGTGTGGCTCTCGGTCTGATTCTTAACCTGATGCCAATAATCGCCTCACTTCTGGTCTGCCTGGCAGGCTCCCTGATAATCCTTAGACTAAAAGATCAAGGACGTCTACCCGGAGACACAGCAATTGGAATCCTGAGTAGTGCTGGAATGGCCCTGGCAGTTTTGCTTTCAGCTTTAAGAAAAAATTTCAGCGGTGACCTGCTCAATTATCTTTTCGGTGATATCCTGGCTATCGCTCCAGTGGATATAATTCTTGCAATCATCCTGGCTCTTCTGGTCATCGCGGCCATAATTTTCAGTTATCATCAATTGGTTTTTATGACTTTTGACCGAGAGTCAGCCATAGTATCCGGCGTTCCCGTCAAAAGACTGGACAGAATATTGGTTCTATTAACTGCAGTTACCATCGTCCTAGGAATTAGAATAATCGGTTTGCTGCTGATCACCGGGCTAACAGTGATCCCGGCGGCTTCAGCTCTTCAGTTATCCAAAAATTTTCGCTCCAGCTTGGTTTTGTCCAGTATTTTTAGTTTAATCTCTGTTGCCTCTGGAATATTCCTGGCTTACGCCCTCAATATAGCAGCCTCAGCAGCCATAATTTTTGTCTCTCTATTCCTCTTTGGAGCCGCTTTTTTCTTAAAAACTATCAAGCATTAGGGATTAATGCTGAATTGTTTTGCCAGGATGTTCAGGGTCTTTTCAAAAACAGCCAGGGCCTGGTCATCATATAGACAAAAAATAACTTCCTGCGGGAATTCATTCATTCTTAAAAAATTGAAAGCGGTGGATAACATAACCTGACTGCAGAGTTCAATCGGAAAACCAAATATTCCGGTTGAGATGGCCGGAAAAGCTAAAGATTTAATTTTCTTTTCAGCCGCTATCTTCAAGCTGTTGAGTGTAGCCCGCCTAAGTTTTTCCTCTTCCTGGCCTTCACCCCTCTTGGGCCCAACGGCATGGATCACGTATTTAGCCTTTAGATTCCCACCAGAGGTAATCACTGCTTCTCCGACCTCAATCGGGGCCAACTTATCGCATTCTTCTTGGATCCTAGGTCCCCCGAATTTTCTGATAGCCCCGGCCACCCCGCCACCAAGAACCAGAGAAGAATTAGCGGCATTTACTACCGCTTCTACCTCAAGGGTAGCAATGTTCCCCTGAACCAAGCGGATAATTTTATTCTCAAGATTAACTTCTTTCATTTCCCCGAAGATAAAACTTTATCCATAAGCTTTTCCAGTTTCTGGACTCTCGTTTCCAGCTCTTTTCTTAACTTAACAGCCCGGGTTTCAGTCTTTTTCTTAAAATCTTCATTATTTATATTCGGTAAATTTATCTTGACATTATAAAAGGCTCCCAGTCCACAACTCCTGGCAGTTAACCCGGCTACCCCAGCATCGCTGACAGAATTCTTATTACCATATTTTGCCGCTTGAAAGGCAAGCTCAGCTAATTCCACCGATTTTTCCAGCACTGACAACGGAACCAAAGTAGCCTCCTGGTTAGCCTGTTCTATTGCTATTTCTCTTTCTCGGACCTGTTCTTCTGTCCCTCTTGGCAGACGGAAAGCTTCCATAACCCGATTAAAAGCTCTGGTATCCAGGTCAACCGCCTGGAGCAATTCTTCCTTCAATTTTTGGCTTTTAACGGCAATCTCTTTCATCCGTTCATAGACCGCTTCATAGCCTTTTTTCCCGACCGTCAGGTTGGCAACCATGGCTGATAGGGCAGCGGAAAGACTGCCACACAAGGCTGCAGTGCTCCCTCCGCCTGGAGCAGGGGAGTCCATTGAAAGCTCATCGGCGAATTGATCTAACCTAAAACTGATTAAAGATTTTTCTTCAGTTGAGAATTGATATTCTATGATTTTTTTATAAGGGTCAAAGGGCACAATATCATTCAAACCCAGAGAGCGAACTGCTATTCTGATCAGCTCTTTCTCCGGTACGCCCGGACTCTTGCCTTGCTTTTCCAGATAATAACGACCGGCCAGGAGCAAGGCTTCCTTTGGTATCAAGCCCACCAGTTCACTCCCGGTAACTCTGACCCCCATTTTTTCGGCCAGCCGACAGGCTTCATCAAAGACCAGATGGGGCGGGGTTATCTTGTAATTGGTAAAGTTAATAGAAATCTGAGCAATCCCATATTCATCGATATACCAACCAACAGCTTTAACTGCCTTGAATTTGCCCGGGATTTTTAGGGGTTGGCCATTCTTATCATAAAGGATCTGTCCCTGCTTATTCTTCTTAGGCCGGCCGCTTTCTCTGAGGTAGGAAGCAATTTCCTGGGCAATTTTTCTATCGCGAGTATTAAGATTGATATTATAGGCTATTAAAAATTCTCGGGCTCCGATTACCGTCGCTCCAGCCCGGGAATTGAACACTGGTTGTCCATAATCCGGTCTCCAGTTCGGATCTTTTAATTTATCGGCCAATCCCTCATATTCCCCGGCTCTGATATTAGCCAGATTTTTCCTTTCTGGTTTCTTGGCGGCTTCTTCATAAAGATAGACAGGAATACCCAACTCTTCTGCCACTCTCCTGCCGAGTTCATTCGCCAGTTTAATGCAATCAGCCATGGTAGTCCCGGCTACCGGGACAAAAGGACAGACATCAGTGGCTCCAATCCTGGGATGAGCGCCCTTATGCTGCCGCATGTCAATCAATTCAGCAGCTTTCTTGATAGCCTTAAAGGCTGCTTCCTTCACCCCGTCAGGAGAACCGATAAAAGTCACCACAGTCCGATTGGTGGCTTCTCCGGGGTCAACGTCCAGAAGCTTGACTTCTGGCGTTGTCTCTATTTCCCTGACAATGGCCTGAATTTTTTCTCGGTCACGGCCCTCGCTGAAATTAGGAACACATTCAACGAGCTTCATATTTCAATACTCCTTTTTCAGAAATGGCCTTAATTTGACCTTTGCGGTTGTAGATTTCAATTTTGTCAAATTCTCTTAAATAGTCAAGAACGGTCTTTAGGTCAGCCACAATTATTATCAAAGGATTATTGGTCAGATACTTCTTGGCAACTTCCTGAACTCTCTCCGGGCTGACCACCATAATGTTTTGATAATATTTGTTCCAGAAGTCTTCGGGAAGCTGAAACAGGCTCAGCAGGCCAATTCTCCTGCTCAAAGCTTCAGGAGTCTGAAACTGCAGAGGAAGGTTGCCGATAAGATAGGCCTTAGCTCTTTCCACTTCAGCCGGGTCAATCCTGGTTTCCGTCAGGCTCCTAAACTGGCTGTGGAGTTCTCTGATTATTTGCACAATAGATTCCGGGGCTGTTTTTATCCTGATCCAGAAAAGGCCATTTCCACCCAGAAAAGACAACTCGCTGAAAGCATAAAAAGCCAGGCTTTTTGATTCTCTGAGATTTAAGAAAAGGCGGCTGGTGGTTGCCCCGCCCATTATCTGGTTTAATACTAAAAGACCAAAATAATCTTCGTCCGTCAGGGGAGCGATAACATTGCCGGCGATGACTGAGACCTCTTGAACCGGAAGATCCAGTAAACATATTTTTTCAAAATTCTTATTTAGTAGCTTGGGCCGGGAAGGCTTTTCCACTGGTTTTGGCACCCAGCGGCTAAAGGAATTTCTAATCTTTTTTTCAGCTGTGACCATATCTAAATTGCCGGTGATAATTATCGTGGAGTTGTTCGGTCTAAACAGCCGCTGATGGAAAGCAGCCACATCTTTTGTGGTTATGTTCTTTATAAGCTCTTCGTCAACAACCCCCGGATTATAACCAGAATGAACAAACATTTGCTTCAGGAAGAACTCATATCCGGTTTTTTCCGAATCTCTGTTTTTATCCAGCAAACGATAATAAAACTCCCTTTTAGCTGAGGCTAGTTCCATCGCCGGGAAGGTCGGCTCCACAAAGAATAGATTTATAAGCTCCAACACCTGATCCAGAAATTCCTCCAGGAAAACAAAGGAAAAGATAGTATAATCAGGCCGGACCTCTACAGAATAGTTTATTCCCAGATATTCAATTTTTTCTTCAATCTCGGCCCTATTCAAAGTAATAGTTCCTCTAAAGAGCATCTGGGCAGCAATCGTGGCCAATCCTGAAAGACCCGGAGGAGAATCACTCTCTCCAGCCTGAATTAATATTTGTAGATTATAGACAGGATTATTTAATCCGTTAATGGTTATGATTTTGAGACCAGTGGGCAATACCGCAGATTCAACCTTAGGCAGGTTAATCGGGGGTAAGGGGTCAGGATAAGGTGGCGTTCTCCTGAAGCGCTGCTGAGAATCCAGAAAACCGGATGAAAAGAAAAAGGTCAACCCCGCTGCTAAAAGAGTTAACCAGAATCTTTTCTTCTTTATTACCATCTATCTAACCTACCTGGGGAGAATGGTCAGAAAACAATATCTATCTTCTTTCAGATGACGTCTGGCTAGAGACAATATGGAGTAAGGAGTTGTTCTGGTTATGGCCTTGATCTCAGCGGGAACATCTGGAAACAATCCTGTTCCCAGATAATATTCGGCTAGAGATAGAGCGCGAGATAGATTGGCACTGCCTATCCTGTTCACATAATCAAATTTATATTTATTGATAGCTTTAGTCAGTTCTTTTTCTGGCACCATTTCTGTTTTTAACCTATCCAGCTCATCAACTAACAATTTTTTGGACCTTTCAATCATCGCTTGATTATTAGCTAGAAGTAATATTTTTAGGTCTAAAAATTCCCGCCGGTCCTCCAGACTTCCATTTAGGAAAACAGCTGTTTTTTCTTTTTCTATAAGTCTATTGACCAGGCGACCCGTCCTACCATTTAACAATATATACTCAAGAAGTTTCAAAAGGCGAATATCTCCGGGTTGAAAATCATCAAACCGAATTCCAAACTGAAGGGCAGGGGAAGGAACCAGGGGATCAACCATGACCTGGTCCCGGCTGGAATATACAGCCTTAAAATCAGCCGCCGGATAGGATATATTTTCCGACCCGGTGGGAATTGAATCAAAATAACGGACTACCTGGTCTCTGACCTTAGCTGTCTTAATATCCCCGCTTATACATAAAACCGCATTGTTAGGTACATAATACTTCCGGTAAAAATTGGCCACATCCTCAAGGGTTATATTTTTTATAGATTCTGGAGAACCGGGCGGAGGATGCCCGTAAGCAAAGTCCGGGTACAAAATTTCATCAATCAAGAAAAAATAGCGGGAAAATGGTTCCTGAACTCTTCTCTGCTTCTCGTTCTGGATGAGAGTTTCCTTTTCTTTTTCCACCTTAGATTCATTAATATCAAGACTCAGCATTCGGTCTGATTCCAGCCAGAGAACCAAACCCAGCTGATTGGAGGGCACAGTTTGATAAAAATAAGTTTTATCAAAGGTTATGGCGGCATTCAATTCACCCCCAACATTCTGGATATAGTTGATATGTTGCAGGGGGCCAACATTTTCCGAACCTTGAAACATGAGATTCTGCATCAAAAAGGCCAGGCCGGCTTTATTCTCAGGGTCATGAATAGGTCCGGTTCCATAACCAACCACTACAGAAACCAAGGGCAGGGAAGAATCTTCACAGATTATAACGGCCAGCCCGTTTCTCAACTTAAATTGGGTGAAGTTAGCCGGAAAAGATTCCAGCTGGGGCCCGGAGAAAGCTGTGGCCAACGTCCAGAAAAAAAAGAATGTTGAGAGCCAAAAGAAACTCCCTCTTCGTGTTCTAAAGAGAAAACTTATCATTTATTTTATTTCAAGCTAATAAATATCATAAAACAGAGAAAAGTTAAACAAGTCTTGTTGCATTTCTTCCCCGTTTATGCTAAAAAATGCTGCTAAATGAAAGCCTTGATTTCAGAAGGGAGCAAAAAAATGGCCAAAAATGGGAAATACTTCTTCACTTCAGAATCGGTGACGGAAGGCCATCCTGATAAAATCTGTGATCAAATCTCAGACGCCATTCTTGACGATTTAATCAGACAAGATCCTAAGAGCCGGGTCGCCTGTGAGGCTTTGGCCACTACTGGTCTGGTTTTAATTGCCGGTGAAATTACGACCAATGGTTATTGTGATTTTCAAAAAGTGGTGAGAGAAACGGTTCGGCAAATCGGTTATACCAGGGCTGATTATGGTTTTGATTATAAGACCTGTTGTGTCTTGTCATCTATCCATGAGCAATCCCCGGATATTGCCCTGGGCGTTGATGAAAAGCCTGACCATGAGCCCGGAGCCGGAGACCAGGGCTTAATGTTTGGCTATGCCTGCCGGGAGACTGAGGAATTGATGCCCCTGCCCATTATCCTGGCCCATAAACTGGCTCAGCGTCTCAGCCAGGTCAGGAAAGAAAAAATTCTGCCCTATCTCCGACCCGACGGGAAAACTCAGGTTACGGTTGAATATAACGGCGAAAAGCCAGTCAGAATAGAATCGGTAGTTATTGCCGCTCAGCATAATGCCAGTGTTCATATTGAAAAACTCAGAGAAGAGATAAAAAGGGAAGTTATAAAAAAGGTGATACCGGGCCACTTAATTGATAAAAAGACCTGGGAGAAAGTATACATAAATGGAACCGGCAGGTTTGAAATAGGGGGCCCGCTGGCCGATACCGGCATGACTGGACGCAAGATTATAGTTGATACCTATGGAGGAGTCTTCAGTCATGGTGGCGGTTGCTTTTCGGGAAAAGACCCGACTAAAGTTGACCGTTCTGGCTCTTATATGGCCCGCTACGTTGCCAAGAATATTGTCGCTGCCGGCCTGGCAGACAGGGTAGGAGTGCAGATCGCTTATGCCATTGGCATAGCCCAACCTGTCTCTATCATGATAGATACCTTCGGCACGGGGAAAGTCGGTGAAGAACTGTTGGAAGAGCTGGTCAGAACCCATTTTAAGCTGACCCCGAAAGGAATGATTGAGCAACTTGAGTTATTAAGACCCATTTATAAAAAGACTGCCTGCTACGGACACTTTGGTCGTAATGAACCTGAATTCACGTGGGAGCGGACTGATAAAGCAGCTCTTTTGCGCCAAGAAGCAGGTTTGAAATAAAAAGGAAGAGATGAAAATCTCAATTTAAGATTATTTTAGGAGATAAAAATGGATTTTGAGGTTAAAGATCTAAGGTTAGCTTCAGCCGGTCAATTGAAAATTGAGTGGGCTTCTCGCTCCATGCCCGTTTTGCAAAGAATAAAAAAAGAACTCGGGGCCAAGAAACCCTTGGCCGGAACCAGAATATCTGCTTGCCTCCATGTTACTTCAGAGACAGCCAATCTGATGTTAGCCTTAAAAGCCGGCGGAGCCGAAGTTAGACTGGCAGCTTCCAATCCTCTGAGCACCCAGGATGAGGTTGCTGCCGCCCTGGTTAAGTATCACGGCATCCCAGTCTTTGCCATAAAAGGAGAAGACCAGAAAAGCTACTACCGGCATATCCAGAAAGCCCTCAGCCACAAGCCCCACCTCACCATGGATGATGGTGCTGATTTAGTAAGCACGGTTCACCAGGAAAAGCCGGAGTTATTATCGTCAATAATCGGGGGAACAGAAGAAACAACCACCGGAGTTATTCGGCTCAGGAGCATGGCCGAGAATAAGGTGCTAGGCTATCCAATCATCGCTGTTAATGATGCTCGGACCAAGCATTTTTTTGATAATCGCTATGGGACAGGACAGAGTACCATTGATGGAATCTTAAGGTCAACCAATATCCTTCTGGCAGGTCTGACCGTGGTAGTCTGTGGCTATGGATGGTGCGGCAAGGGGGTGGCCACCAGGGCCAAAGGAGCGGGAGCCAAGGTCGTAGTCTGTGAAATTGACCATCTCAAGGCTCTTGAAGCTTTAATGGATGGTTATCAAGTAATGCCGTTGGCTAAAGCCGCAAGAATCGGAGATGTTTTTATCACCGTTACCGGGAACAAGAGTGTAATCCGTCAGGAGCATTTTAAGCAGATGAAAGATGGAGCCATCATTGCTAATGCCGGTCATTTCAATGTTGAAATAGACTTGGTCAGACTGGAGAAAATGGCCAAAAGAAAAAGAAAGATAAGGGAATTCGTGGAAGAATTCCAGCTGGCTGACAATCGGCACCTTTTTGTCCTGGCAGAAGGCCGGCTAATCAATCTCGCTGCCGCTGAAGGTCACCCGGCCATGGTGATGGACATGAGCTTTGCCAATCAGGCTCTGAGCGTTCTTTATCTGAAGAACTTCCACAAAAAATTACAGAAAAAAGTATACCCGGTTCCTGAAGACATTGACCAGAGGATAGCCAGACTCAAACTGGAATCAATGGGCATAAAAATTGACCGCCTTACGGCGGAGCAAAAAGCTTATCTTAAAGGCTGGAAAGAGGGTACCTGAAAAATTGTTTCTCTGTATATTTAATCAGTCTTTTATTAATTTCTTTAGCTCTTCCAAATAATTCTTGACCGTATCTCTATCTTCCTGGGTAACCAGTTTGGGCAAGAGCTTCTCAAAATTTTCCTTTGCTTTCAGATAAAGACCAGCATTGAATTGAGCTCGGGCCAGATTGAAAAGAAAGGTAGTATCATCCGGGACTATCTTTACCGCTTGCTCAAAAGATAAGACGGCCTCATCCAAATCGTCCATTTTTTCTAAAATCAGCCCACGCAAATTGTGAGCCATAGCGAAACGGTTTCGGATTTGAAGGGCCTTTTGAACATTTTCATAGGCTTCATCTATTTTTTCCTGAACAAAAAACAAACGCGCCAGATTATAATAAGGCAATTCTTTGGAGGGATAATTTGGGTCCAGAAGGGCTTTCCGGTATTCAGTTTCAGCTTTATCATACTGCTTCATCTCAAAATAAATCGTTCCCAAATTATTATGAGCCTCAGTGAACTGAGGATTAACTTCCAGAGCTTTCTGGAAAGCCTGAACAGAAGCTTCAAAGTTAGCTTTCATAGACTGGGCCAGGCCAAGAGCATTCCAGACCAGATGGTTTCTGGGATTCAGAGAGAGACTTTTATTGAAATATTTAATCGCCTCATCCAGGTTATTGTTATTTAAGTAAAAAAGACCCAAATTATACTGATACTGGGGGTCTTTTTCTCGGGATTTTTCCATCTTGCCCTGAGTTGAAGCACAGGTGGAAAAAGCCAGCAATATCAAAATTACCATCATTACTTGAATTTTCGTCAGTTTCATCTTACCTCCTTATTTGAGGTTATATTCATACTTTTTCTTCCTTTAAACTTCTGGACATGAGCTCTTCCAGAGATTTATGGGCCGGCTTGCCTTTATAAAGCATCTCATAAACTTGGTGACAGATTGGCATCTCTACTTTTTTCTGGGCAGCCAGCTTATTCACTGTCAAGGTGTTCCTGACCCCCTCAGCCACCATTTTCATCTCAGATAATATTTGCCTTAATGATTTGCCCCTGGTCAATTCCAGACCAACACGGTAGTTGCGGCTCAATTCGCTGGTACAGGTTAAGACCAGATCACCCAACCCAGCCAGACCATAAAAAGTCTCTCTTTTAGCACCCAGAGTAAGGCCCAGTCTGATAATTTCTACCAATCCTCTGGTTATTAGAGTTGCCCTGGAGTTATGACCATAACCCAACCCGACCGAAATTCCGGCAGCAATGGCGATGATATTTTTTACCGCACCTCCCAGCTCCACGCCAACGACATCGGTGGAAGTGTAAATTCTAAGTTGAAGGCTGGAAATAGTCTCTTGAAGGTCTTTGGTCAAGCCGCTGTCTTTACTGGCCAAGACCAAGGCTGTGGGATGACCGGCGGCAACTTCTCTGGCGAAACTCGGGCCGGATAGCACCCCTATTTTTAATTTTTTTGAGGCCGGGAAAACTTCTTCCATTACCTCGGTCATTCTCTTCAACGTCTTTTGCTCCAGCCCTTTGGTCAGACTGATCAAGATCTGGCCTCTGTTCAGGTTCTCTTCCAGCCTCAAATAGATTTGGCGGCAAAATTGGGAGGGAACAGCGATAAATACAACTTCGGTCCCAGCCACTGTCTCGGCCAGACTCTTATAAAAACTGACAGTAGGTGGAAAATCAAAGCCCGGGAGAAAAGTATGGTTCACTCCGGTCTGAAGCAGGTCAGCCAGAACCTCATCTTCTCTCACCCATAATTTCGTGGTAAACCCTAATTTGCCCAGATAATAGGCCATGGCTGAACCCCAGCTACCAGCACCTATGACACTGAACTTAATCATTGATTCGCTCCCCAAATTTTCTTTCGGTCCCAGCCACTAATCTCCTGATATTATCCTTATGTCTGATCAAGATGATCATTAGCATTATTAAACTGAGGATAAAGAGCTTCTGATTCCTTTCCAAAAGAAGAATCCATAGGGGCAGCAGTGAAAACCCTATGAGAGTGGCCAAAGAAACATAACGGAAAAAGAGAAGGAGCAACAGGGTAAGACTCAGGCTGATAATCAGGGGCAGGGGAGCCAGGTATAAAAAGCCTCCGGCAGAAGTTGCCACCCCTTTTCCCCCCCGGAATTTGATATAGACCGGATAACAATGGCCAATGGTCGCGGCCAGAACTCCGATGAGAGCTAAATTGGGAGCATTTAATACCCTGCTTGCTATATAAGCTGGTAAGAAACCTTTAAAAAGATCAAAAATCATAACCGGAATGGCAATCCTCCACCCGGCGTAGCGCAGAACATTTGTCGCCCCGGTTGATCCAGACCCAATATTCCTTATGTCCTTTCGGCTGAAGATTTTTATTAAGAGATATCCGGTAGGAATGGCTCCCACAAGATATGATGCTACAACGAATAATACTTTCATTCTAGCTGAAAATTGCTCAAGGCCTTATATTGAGGGCCCTCCGGGCGCAAAATGCTCTGAAATAGAGTTATCTCTTTTACTATCATAGAACCAAATTCTTTCTGGCTGAATCTTTCCAGCTCGGCTTTCAATCTTTCCTGTTTCTGTGGTTCTCTGGCCCGACCAATAGTTAGATGGGGAGAGAAAGGCCGTTCTTCCGGAGGAAAATCTCTCTCGGCCAGACTTTCTTCAATATCTTTCTGGAGAATCAAGAGTTCATTCCCAGCCGAAACTCCAACCCAGATCACTCTCAGTCTGCTCTGGCCAGGAGGAAAGCTTCCGGTGCCTCGCATCAGCAACCGAAACTGGCTGTTCCTTTTAGCTATTTCTGAAAGCACTTGTTTTACCACCTCGGCCTGAGCTTCGCTTATTTCTCCCAGGAATTTAAGCGTCAGGTGATAATTTTCAGGAGCTACCCATTTGATATTGCTGGCAATTGGTTTTAGAACCTTAACCAGAGAAGCCAGTTGACCTTTAATCTCAGGCGCCAGGTCAATAGCAATGAAAGCTCTCATTGATTTTGTTCCCTTTCAATTTCTATCAACTTTAACCTTAACATATCAAGGGCTTTTTGAGTAGCCTGAAATTTGATCAACTCCCGGTCGCCACGGAATAGATTTTTTTCTACGACCGTTCCCTCTGGTGTAGCCAGGCCGATATATACCAGTCCCACTGGTTTTTCCTTTGACCCCCCACTTGGACCAGCGATTCCTGTGGTCGCCAAGGCAAAATCGGTCGCTGCTTTTTTTCTCATATTAGCTGCCAGGACTTCGGCAACTTCCTGACTGACAGCTCCCTTTTTTTTAAGCAGATTTTCAGAAACGCCCAATTCTCTGATTTTGCTCTGATTGCTGTAGACCACCATTCCTTCCAGAAAATAGTTAGAGCTCCCGGGAACATCGGTTATTCTGCTGGCCAAGAGACCTCCGCTGCAGGATTCAGCAGTGGCCAGAGTTTTTTTCATCCTGGTTAATTTATCCCCGATAACTTTTTCCAGACTCTCTCCTTCCAGGGAGTAAATTTTATCTCCAAGTAGCCTGCAAATCTCATTTTTTACCAGGTTGAAGTCTTTTCGGGCTTTATCTAAATTTCTCGCTACTGGCATTGACAGCCTAATCTGGATATCGCCGGGAGAGGCCAGAGTCGTAAGCTCCAGGCCGGAGGGTAATAATTTATAAACTGGACGAATTTGGTCTTCAATCCATGATTCTCCGGCACCCGTAACTCTCAAAACTACTTTCAGCAGCTGGACCCGGCCAAAACTTTTAAGCCGGGGCAGCACCTGATTCTCTACCATGGGCTTCAGTTCTCTGGGAGGGCCTGGCAACAGCACATAAATACGATTTCTGGCCTTAAGCCATAGGCCCGGTGCAGTTCCGTGGGGATTATCAAGAACTTCAGACCCTTCAATAATATAGGCTTGCCTTCGGTTAGATGAAGGCATTACCAGTCCCCGGCTTTCAAACCGCTCTTTGATTTTCTCCAAAATATCGGGTCTAAAAACTAACCTCCGCCGTAATACTGCAGCCAGAGCCTGTTTGGTCCGGTCATCTTCGGTAGGTCCTAAACCGCCACTCATCAGAATCAACCAGCTCCGCTTTCCCGCCTCCCTTATAGCTTCCTTGAGATCACTCAGTCTATCACTGACCACAGTCTTGAAAGAAAGTGTCCAACCCAATTCTTCCAGCTTTTCCTCCAGAAAAAGAGAGTTGGTTTCCAAAAAACCAGAACTTAAAAGCTCGCTGCCCACAGCGATAAATTCTATTTTGCCCTTGGCTTTTTTTAGAATCATATTACACCTTAAATACCAATATCGCCACCTGGGCCAGGAGGTTGACTGCCAGGCCACTGGCCAGGTCGTCAGCCATAATTCCCCAACCCCAGGGCAGGTTTTCCAGTTTCTTAACTCCCATCGGTTTAATAATATCAAAAAAGCGGAATACTAAGAAAATAGCACCCAGATGAATCCAATCTGGCCTTATTAAAAAAAGAGCTAACATCTGCCCAGCTACTTCATCAATCACAATCTTTCCCGGATCTTTCAGGTTAAGGCTACGAGCATAAATGGTGGAGCTATGAGTGCCGAAGGCTGTAACCAGAACTAATATCAATAAATAAATCGGCCAGGCTAACCTGAAAAGGTAATATTTGTAAATGATAACAACTACCAGACTGGCCAGAGTTCCCGGAGCTAAGGGAAAAAGACCCAGTCCAAAAAAAGTAGCTATAATCTTGGCTAATTTAATCATCTGTCAATCTTCCCACTAAATCATAGGTAAAAGCTCTAACGATTTTCACCCGGGTCAAGGGAGGGAAGCTCTGATATTTTTTTATCCGCCAGTTCTCAATCAGGACCAAACCATCCACTTCTGGAGCCTGAAATCTGGCTCGGGCAATCATTGTCTCTGGCTTCTTAGGATGAAGTCCTTCAATTATAACTTCCAAAGTTTTTCCCAAGAAACTCTTATAAAATTTTTTGGATATTTCTTTCTGAATGTCCATAACCTCTTTTTGCCTTTTCAGCTTTTCCGAATGAGGAATCGGGTCACCAAGACCTTCAGCTCTGGTTCCTGGTTCAGGAGAATAGCAGAAAACTCCCAAGTGTTCAAACTCAGCCTGCCTGACAAACTGTTTCAACTCCTCAAATTCTTTCTGACCTTCGCCCGGAAAACCCACGATTAAAGAAGTTCTGATGGCCACCCCAGGGACTTTTCTCCTGATCTTTTCCAGCAATCTTAAGGCTCTGACTCCAGTCATGGCCCTTGACATTTCTTTAAGGATAGACCCGGAAGCGTGCTGAAAGGGCAGGTCAAGATAACGGCACATCTTATCTTCTTGCAATATTTCAAGTAACTGCTCATCAATTTCTTCTGGATAACCATACAGCAATCTAATCCAGCTCAAGCCCCTAATCATGATCAATCTCTCTAAAAGTTTGACCAGTCCACCTTTCTTCTTTCGGTCTTGGCCATAGAAAGTTGTATCATGAGAAATCAGGTTGATTTCTTTAATTCCCAGATTAACCAAATTCTTTACTTCTTGAACCACAGAATCTAGGGCCCTGGACTTATAAGGACCCTTGATTAATGGAATGCTGCAGAAAGAACACCGATGAGAACAACCTTCTGAAATTTTAACATAGGCCCAATTGGGCCCTGTGGTAATAATCCGTGGGGTTTTATGAGTTAAAAGAAAAGTCTCGGCTCCAGGTCTTTCTATTTTATTTTCTATCAACTCATTAATCCGGTCAAAATAACTAACCCCGGTCCAAAGATCAACCTGGGGATAACGGGCTTTCAGGTAATCAGGAAATCTTTCCACATAGCAGCCCGTGACCACAACCAGTCTGCCAGGTCTGGTTTTTTTCCAGCTGAGAGCTTTTTCTATAGCTTGATGAGCTTCTTCCCGGGCCGGCCGGATAAAACCACAGGTATTTATGATAAGGATATCTGCTTCTTGCAGATTAGCTGTGAATTGATAACCACGTAAGTCCAGGGTTCCCAGCATAACCTCAGAATCAACCAGATTCTTGGCGCAGCCAAGTGTAATCAAGGAAACTTTGGGCATTAATCTCAATTTCAGGGGTAAATCCTGTAGAGAAGCCTGGGAAAAGGAATGGTTTCTCTTATATGAGAAAGCTTACAGAGCCAAGCTACTGTTCTCTCCAAGCCCAAGCCAAAACCAGAGTGGGGGAAAGTACCGAATTTTCTCAGGTCAACATACCATTCATAGGCCTCTCTCGGCAGATTGAACTCTTTTATCCGCTGTTCCAGGAGCTCTAAATCATGGATCCTTTGACCACCACCTATAATTTCGCCATAGCCTTCTGAAGCCATGAAATCAACACCCAGAGCTAAGTCAGGTCTTTCTGGGTCGGGCTGCATATAGAAAGCCTTAATTTTAGCCGGAAAGTGAGTTACGCAAACTGGCCGGTCGTATATCTGAGAAAGAAGAGTCTCTTCCGGAGCACCGAAATCATCTCCATAAGCCATTTTGGACCCATGTTCGGTCAGGAGTTTAACAGCTTCATCGTAGGTCAGGCGGGGGAAAGGTTTAGAAATTTTTTCCAGCGGAGCAGTATCTCTTTCCAGAATTTCCAGGTCCTGCTTTCTTCTTTCTAATACCCTCTCCAGGATGAACATAATTAAATCTTCACCCAGCGTGATGATATCCTGGAGGGTGGCGAAAGCCACCTCTGGCTCAACCATCCAGAATTCAATGAGATGTCGCCGGGTCTTTGACTTTTCAGCCCTGAAAGTCGGGCCAAAGCAGTAAACCTTACCGAAAGCTGCAGCCGTGGCCTCATTGTAAAGCTGGCCGCTCTGGCTTAGATAAGCTTTCTGGTCAAAGTATTGAGTCTCAAAAAGGGTAGTGGTGCCCTCGCAGGCGCTGGGAGTTAGAATTGGAGTATCCATCAACCGAAACCCCCGGCCATCAAAAAAATCTCTTATGGCTCTAACCGTCTCAGCCCTGACCTGAAGGATAGCATGCTGTTTTTGCGACCTGAGCCATAAGTGTCTATGCTCCATGAGGAAGGGAACAGAATGTTCTTTGGGAGTTATGGGATAATCCTTGGCGATTTGAATAACTTCTATATCAGATATCTCCAGTTCATAACCACCCGGAGCCCTTTTATCTTCTCTGACTTTACCCCTGATGATAACCGAGGACTCCTGAGTCAGGTCGTCAAAAATACGGAAAAGAGGAAAATCTTTATCGGGATTAAAAATGGTTCCCTGCAGGAGACCGGTTCCATCTCTGATCAGTAAAAAACGAACCTTACCGCTTGATCTCTTATTGTAGACCCAGCCTCTGACTTCAACCTCTTGTCCGTTATACTGACTTATGTCCTCAATATAAACCCATTTCATAGTGTTAGAATTATACCAAAAAGACTGTTTAATTCAATCCAAATCATTTGGGCTGTTTCCCCAGACCCCTGGGCTTAACCAGGCAAAGAAGTCTATCATTGCAAAATATATCATTCTGAATTATTTTATTTTTACAGAAATGGCCGAAGTAAAAAATTTTAAGCCGGTAAAACTGATCTGTGGAATAATTTATTCCCGAGAGGAAATCAAAGTGGCAGCCGAAAAAGTTTTAAGCGATAATTTCGGACCCCCAGACCTAAAAAGCCAATCTTTTCCTTTTAACTTCACCGATTATTATCAATCCCAGATGGGAAAAGACCTCTACCGTAGTTTTCTGAGTTTCGAAAAATTGACTAAACCAGAACAGCTTCCAGAAATAAAGCTCAGGACCAATCAGCTGGAAGCTGAATTTAGGTTCTCTTTTCCTGACCTGGAAAGACCGGTTAATCTGGACCCTGGCTATCTGACTGCTTCCGCCTTAATCATGGCTACGGCCAAGGATTTCGCTCACCGCATCCCCTTAGGTCTCGGAATATATGCCCATCTGGAGTTGCTCTTCACCAGGAAAGGAGTAAAGATCCTGGAGTGGACTTATCCAGATTTCCACCAATCGGGATATCAGGAATTCTTTTTAAGGGTCAGAGAAAAATATCTGGTCCAGCTTAAAGGATTACCTGAAACAGATTAACTCAGGCTAATTGCCGGCTCAGGAAACCACCTTTTCTGGTCTAATTTAATAGTGGAAGTGGCTGGCTTCAGTCCAGAAATTAAAGGTCGGGGTTGAAGGAAGAAATTTTCCTCAGCTGGTCAATTATTTCGGGCAATTCTTCAAGCACCTTATCTATGTCTTCATCCTGGTTGAACCTTCCTAGCGACATCCTTATGGCCGACCTAGCAATCTCGGGCCTTAACCCGATAGCCAGAAGAACATGGGAAGGCTCTTCTGATTCTTCACTGCAAGCCGAACCCGTGGAAACATAGATACCTTTAGTGGCTAAAGCCAGAAGTATGGCTTCAGCCTCCAGACCGGGAAAAGCAAAATTGACCGTGGTCTTAATCCTTTTTTCGGGATGACCATTAAATTTTATCTTGGGTATTTTTCGCTCCAGACCGGTCTTTAACTTTTCAGCTAACTTTTCCAGACGGTCTTTATCTTTTTTCCACCGTTCTCTCAGGACTTTGGCCGCTTCTCCAAAACCTATGATTCCGACCGTATTTTCAGTTCCGGCTCTCAGGCCAAATTCCTGATGCCCACCATGGATGAAGGGCCTGATAGGTATTCCTTTTCGGATATAAAGAGCGCCGACACCTTTCGGTCCGTAGATCTTATGAGAAGAAACGGTCAGCAAATCAACACCCAGCTTATCTACGTTGACTTCCATCTTGCCAAAAGCCTGGACAGCATCGGTGTGAACCAGAACCCCATAACGATGAGCTATCTTGACAATTTCTTCTATGGGTTGGATGGTTCCTATTTCATTATTGGCCATCATCACCGACACCAGGGCCGTGTCTTCGGAAATAACCGATTTTAAGAAATCCAAGTCAATCAAACCATATTGGTCAACCGGAAGATAATTAATCACATAGCCTTTTCTCTCAAGATAACGGGCGGTTTCCAGGACTGCAGGGTGTTCAATGGTGGAAGTGATGAATTTCTTTTTTTCAGGAAAGGCTTCTAACACTCCGATTATGGCGAAATTGTCTGATTCCGTACCGGAGCCGGTGAAAATCACCTCGCTGCGATGAGCACCGATAGCCAAGGCAACCTGTTCTCTGGCTTCAGTCAGAAGTTCTTTCGCTGCCCTGCCTATTGGATAGAGAGAAGAAGGGTTTCCGAAGTGTTCCCGGACAAACCAATTCATTTTTTCCGCAACTAATGGATCAAGGGGAGTAGTGGCGTTATTATCCAAATAGACCATTTTTTCTCTTACCAATCCATTTTACACTTTTTAGTCTGATTCGGAAGGCCTGAAATTCGTCAGGCCTAAAATCAAGCAAATTTTTCCTTCAGGATTTTCACCACTTCCATCCCGGCTCTTTTCTGCCCTTCTTCGGCCGCCGCTCCCAGATGAGGAGTAGCCGTCACTTTGGGATGGTCTATCAGACTAAAATCCTCAGGTGGTTCTTTCTCAAAAACATCCAGAGCCGCAGCTTTGACTTTACCCGAATTAAGGGCCTGGAGCAGAGCTTTCTCATCAACCACACCGCCACGAGCTACGTTGACAATTACCACCCCGTCTTTCATCATGGCAAATTCAGCTTCACCCAGGATGGGCTTAGGAGTCTTGGGGACATGGAGAGTTATGACGTCAGCGCCTCTCACCAGCTCTTCCAGGTTGACCTGCTTGACCGGTAGGTCAGTATTGATCTGGACCACATCGTAAGCCAGAATATTCATCCCGAAGGCCAAGGCTCTTTTTGCCACCTCTTTTCCAATCCTCCCGAAACCGATGATGCCCAGAGTCTTGCCGTAAAGTTCAGTCCCGGTAAAAGCCTTCTTTTCCCATTTATGTTGTTTCATGGTCAAATTGGCGGGGCCATGGTGCCTGACTGCTCCCAGCATCAAACCCATTGTGTGTTCTGCTACTGAAATTGAAGTAGCGGCAGGGGTATTGGCCACTTCAATTCCTTTTTCCTTGGCTGCGACTACGTCAATATTATCTAGACCTATTCCAGCCCGGACGATTAATTTCAATTTCTTCCCAGCTTCAATTACCGGCCTGGTGATTTTAGTAGCACTTCTTACTACTACCACCTCAAAATCAGGAATAAGCTGAACCAGGTCAGCTTCAGAAAGGCCGGTTTTTGCAGTTACCTCAAAGCTGGGCGTAGCCTGAAGTTGTTCAATAGCTTCTTTATCCAAATGATCGGCGATTAGAATCTTGGTCATTTCCATCCCTCCCTTAATATTTTTTCGGCCGCAGCCATAGAGGCTCCTGGTTGAAATTTTTCATAACCCAGGTCCATCAGGGTCATTTCCAAAGCCGAAAGAGCGGTGATAATCTCAAAACCACACATGTAGCCGAGATGGGCAATCCGGAAGAATTCACCCTTGTGAGGATCCTGAGCATTAGATATATAGGCCATATATTTAGACTGCATGGTCTTTACCAATTTATTGCCGTCAACCCCAGCCGGAGTTTTGACCGCGGTCAAGATATTTCCTGGATTCTTAGCCAGAAGTTCCAAGCCGATCGCTTTGACTCCAGCCCTGGTGGCCTCTCCCAAGAGCTGATGATGTTTCAATAAATTCTCTAATCCCATATTTTTGATTATGTCCAGAGCTTTCTTCTGTTGAATGACCAGAGAAACCGCTGGAGTCCACGGGGTAGTCTGTTTTTCCAGATTCTTGCGATATTTCTTGATATCAAAATAAAACTTGGGAAGTTTGGATGTTTCCACCATTTTCCAGGCTTTAGGACTGAAAGCTATGTAGGCCAGCCCGGGTGGTATCATGAAGGATTTCTGAGAACCACTGACCAGAACGTCAATTTTCCATTCATCCATGGGGCAGGGGGTGGCTCCCACTCCTGAGATACCATCTACCACCAGAATGGCTTGGGTTTCCGCCACCACTTCTCCAAAACCCTTGATATCAAAGATGGCCCCAGTAGAGGTTTCAGAAAGGGTGGTAAAAACAGCTTTTACCCCTGGATTCTTTTTGATTTCTTCAGCCAGTTGTTCTTTGCTAAAATCCTCGCCCCAGGCCAGCACAATCTCTTTGGTATCCAGCCCGTAAGCCCGGCAGATGTTACCCCATCTTTCTCCGAATTTACCACCGTTGATAGTGATAACCTTATCTCCGGGGGAAAGGGTGTTGATAATGGCCGTTTCCATGGCTCCGGTTCCTGAAGCTGCCAGAATGTAGACATCTTCTTTAGTCCCAAAAACGTACTTAAGCCCGTCAGATACTTCCATAAAGATTTTAGAAAATTCAGGCGTCCGGTGATGAATTATGGGTTCAGCAGCAACGGATAGAACAGTTTCAGGGACAGGGGTCGGTCCTGGAGAAAGAAGATAATATTTTTTAATCATATAAAGCCTCCTTTAATAATTTTGAATTTAATATATAATCAGTTAAACTCAAAATTATCATAAAGTCAACAGTCATAATTCCAGCAAGAGTTTGGTCAGAAGAGCAGTCCTCTGGAGAAATGATGGCAATAAAAGGTGCTCATGAGCGGCATGCATCCCTTCGCCCTCTGGCCCGAGTCCATCCAAAGCCGGGGTTCCCACATGAGAAGCAATAGAAGCGTCTGAACCCCCTCCACTGCGTCCCGGAAGAAGTTCTATATTCATGGTCTCGGCAATGGCCTTGGCCTTAGCAAAAAGTTTCTTGGAAGCACTGGTAAATTCCATGGGGGGGGTGAAACTCTGCAGGCTGGCCTTGATTTTAGCCCCTTTATGAGCAGGCTGCAGTTCCCTGATGAAAAATTTTATCTTATCCAGATCCTGAGAAGTCCAAAACCTTAGGTCACAAATAGCCCAGGCCTTCTCCGGAACTACGTTGGCTTTCTCTCCGCCGCCGATTAAGCCAATATTCAGACTCATCCCACTTATCTTAAGCTTCTTGAGCTTTTGCAACTGAATCATAAGTTCTTCAATAGCGTTAAGACCTTTTTCCGGAGTACTGGCATGAGCTGATTTTCCCGTACATTCAATCCTGACCACCAGTCTCCCTTTCCTTTGCAGCTTCAAAGCTCCGCCAGGCAGACCCGGTTCCAGACATAAAACCAGCTCAGCTTTTTTGGCCAGAAGCGCAATTTGTTTATGGCTTTCTTCGCTACCGGTTTCTTCGGCTGAATTTATAAAAAGCCAGATTTTTCTTTTCGGCTTCAATCCCAGGTTGCGAATAGCTTTAAGGGCAAAAATAACCGAGACTATCCCAGCTTTCATATCCAGAGCTCCTGGCCCGAAGATTTTTATTCCCTCAATATAAAATGGCATCTTGTTGATCGTTCCGATGGGCCAGACTGTATCTATATGGGTCAGAACCAGAATCGGTTTCCCTTTAGCCTGGCCAGAGGTATAATCAAACTCAAGCAAATAAAGGTCACCAGTTTCTTTCTGAGGGATTCTTTTTATTTTGACCCCAAGATTCTCTACCTGTCTTAAAACTTCTGCTGAACACTTATCTACGGCTTTCTTGTCTGAAGTGGGAGATTCCAGCTGAACCAGAGTTTTTAAGAATCGGATCATCTCACCCTGTTGAGACTTAAAATAAGGCTGAAAATCCATTTTCCCTCCTCTCTTTTATGGACATTTCTGATTATATCCAGCTTACTAAAAATTTAAAGCTTTTTTCTTAATTACCCATCCGAATTATGAAAAAAAGTAGCTTTTATTCTCAAGGCAACTGAACTTTCATTTTAGGTTGATTTAATATTGGAAATAATCTAAATAATATTTGTGAAAAAAATAATCAGATCGCTTCCCTTTTTTTTCACAATCTTATTGACCTTTGCTCCTCTTATCGGCGAGATTTTTTACCCCTGGAGCAAGGTTTTTATTGGAGCTCTTGACCCTAAAGCCTGGCCAGGGATGGTAATCATTCCCAGCCCAGAGGCGGCTTTCGCTTTTTGCCCCCAGGTAATCCGCGATGGCCGGGTGGCTGATTTCCACGACTTTTTTTATCTGGTCTCAGAAGTTGGTCCCCACTCCCCAGATGGCCTTTATGCCTCTATGAAATTTGACCTTCATTTGCCATATAAAAAAGGCCAGGAGACGCCTATTTTTTTAAAGCCTCCATTGGAAAAACATACAATGTCGGTTGAGTGGAGTCGCCGGGATGAGGGAATTGTAATCGGGAAATACCATTTTCCTGAAATTCTAGATAAGGTTCGCCTGATTTTTTATTTCCCCTGGGATTTTAAGGGCAAATATGGTTATCTCACGGACCTGGCTTATGTTCACGGTCAGAGCAATGATCAAAAGGAACATTACCTCTGCTGGACCAGTCTGAATCCAGAAGCTGTAGAACAGATAAACAACCAATTACATTTAGTTTTTGATCTGAATGAGGGAAAGGACCTTTATTTTGTAGCCGCAGTTGGAGCAAGTCCGTCGGAAATCAACAAAAAAATTTATCGGTTTCGCAATGGCGGGGCTATCAATGACTTTTTGCTGGAGGAAGGCAACGCTTATCTGAAAAAGAGACTTCAGGTCACTGGATTGTATGAAGGCTGTGCCGAGGCCATTACCAATAATCTTTTCTGGACATCTCTTTATCAAAGAAGCTACCACCGATTTTATACTCCTGCCGGACGGGGATGGATTTTTCCCAAGCCTGACGGTCAGCCAGACTACTGGACAATTTTTGAATGGGACTCTTTCTTTAATTCTTTAGAATTGGTAATAGAAAGCACCCGCCATTCATTTGATGTCATAAAATCTGTGCTCCAGACTCAGTACCCCAACGGTAATATACCCAATTGGCGAGGGCGATTTGGTGGGACCCCCGATCGTTCCCAGCCTCCCGTAGGTTCCTTTGTGGTATTGAAAATATTTTTAAGAACCGGGGACCGGGAATTGATAGAGTTTGCCTATCCTTATTTAAAGAAATGGCACAGTTTTTGGACTGATCGTGGCCCAAACGGCCAAGCCAGAAGAGATGGCAACGGAGATGGTCTCCTGGAGTGGGGAAGTGATGGTCAATTGGTAGCTGATCAAGTCCCGCCCTGGGAGAAAGAAGCCACTGGCAAACAAAGAGCCATGTGGGAATCTGGTCAGGATGACCTTCCTAATTGGGATGAAGCTACCTTCAACGACCAAACCGGAACTCTGGAACTGAACTGTGTTGATCTGAACAGCCTCTACGCCCTGGACGCTTATTGTCTAGCCCAATTGGCTGAATTTCTGGGTAAAGAAGAAGACCGCCAAAAATTTTTAGCCGAGTATGAAAATCTGAAAAGGCTGATCAACCAATATCTCTGGAATGATAAAGAGGGTTTTTATTTGGACCGCTACTGGGATGGCAGGTTTTCCAGCCGAAAGGCAGCCTCCAATTTCTTCCCTTTAATTGCCAGGATTCCCAATGAAAGTCAGGCTTTAAGTCTGCTCAAACATCTCCTGAACCCGAACGAATTCTGGGGAGAATATGTTATTCCTACCATTTCTCGCGACGACCAGGCTTTTAAGGACCAACAGTATTGGAGAGGTACAATCTGGCCGCCCACCAATTATCTGGTTTATCAGGGCTTAAGAGCCTATGGATTTGACCAGGTGGCATCCGATTTGGCTAAGAAGAGTTCGGACTTATTTTTAAGAATCTGGAAGAATTATCAACTCTGTCCCGAAAACTTTGACTCTCGTACGGGTGAGGCGGGAGGGCAACGCTACCAGAGCTGGGGGCCACTTTTCGGGCTCATGGCTATTGAAGAGTATCTGGATGTCACTCCCTGGGATGGGCTCAGATTCGGTCACATCAATCCAGAAAGAAAGGGCGTGTTAAAGAGGCTTTCCATTCTCGGTCGCCATTATGGGGTAGAAATTTCTCCCTCAACCACCAGGCTGAGAGAAGAAAAAAAAGAAATAGTTAGAGCCAACGGTCCGGCGGTTTTCAGACATTTTCTCTACTCTGACAGGGAAATATCGTTTGAAATCAATAGCCTGAAGAAAAGGAAGGTCTCAATTTTTCTCAAAGAAAAGAAAAAAGGTCAATTGTTTCTGGATGGAAAAGAAGCAGGAAAATTTGAAGGTAATGAAATAGAAACCGTGGTCCCCGAAGGAGATCACAGGCTAGTCATCATAATTTCAGAATATTAAGGAAAACCAGTCCAGGCTTTGTTTGAGTCAATATTGTAAATCAAGCCTTAATAAATGAAATAATTCTTTCATTCTCTTATCAGCAAGACTGGATAACCAGCTCGGACTAACCTTTGGGCTATTTCTTTAGCTTCGTTTTCTGAGTCAGCTTTAAGGCGGACCCGATAGAAGACCTGGCTGTCTGACTGGTACTGAGAAATGTATACGGAAGGGAAATCTTTTTGCAGAGTAATAAAAAGGGATCGGGCATTTTCTTGATTAACGAAGGAACCGACCTGAAGAATATACTTTCCTTGAAACTTGAGCTCTGCCGCCTCTCCTTTCTTAAAACCAATAACCTCAATCCTAACCCGAGCAGTTCCCGGGCCTACCATGTCCAGCATTTTAGCCGCAGCATAAGATAGATCTATGATTCTGTCTTTGAGGAACGGACCCCGGTCATTAATTCTGACTGTTACCTGCCGGCCATTATCCAAATTGGTTACTAAAAGTACAGTCCCAAAAGGCAATGTTCTGTGGGCGGCAGTGAGGTCGTTCTGGTCAAAAATTTCTTTGCTGGAGGTTTGGCGACCGTGAAACTCGTCTCCATACCAGGAAGCAATGCCAGTTTCAACATAACCACCTTCGGGAGTAATCGCTGGTCTTTTAGGATGACAGGAATTAAAACCAACGATCATTAAAATCACCAGGATAATTGAAATTATCTTCATGCCAATTTATTTTCTCAGGACTGCCCATAAAATTCAAATTGATTGACAATTGACCAGAATTCAAGAGAAAATTAATAGCCTGCAAACTTGATGACCAAAGGAGATTTCTGATGAAAAAACCTGAAACGAGAAAACTGGAAATTCCGGAATCTCCTTACCGGGACCTTGAGTTTCTTGAATCACTTGAGGGTAGAACCCTGCGCATTTTGAGCGAATATGTCTGGCCAATGGCCAGGCTGGAAAAGCTTAAAGTGGAGAGCACCATCCTCTTTCTCGGTTCTTCTAAAGCCAGTCCGGCCAGCTCTGATTCTGTTCTCCATAGATATTACTGGGAAGCGGAAGAGTTAGCCTGGATGATTACCAAGTGGGGAATGAACCTGAAGCCCAAAGGAAGGAAATATGTAATCTGCACCGGCGGAGGCCCGGGAATAATGGAAGCAGCTAACCGCGGTGCAACCAGAGCCGGGGGGAAAAGCATAGGTATGAATATCTCTCTTCCTCAGCCCCAATTGCCCAACCCTTTCATCACTCCAGAACTCAGCTTTACTTTTCATTACTTTTTTATGAGAAAATTCTGGCTTCTTTATAAGGCCAAAGCCGTTATTGCTTTTCCCGGTGGATTTGGCACCCTTGATGAATTTTTTGAGATTATCACCTTGCTTCAAACAGGAAAAGTTTCCAGGAAAGAAGTCTTATTAATCCTTTACGGCCGAGAATACTGGGCAAACGTGGTCAATTTTAAGGCTCTGGTTGACTATAAAGCCATTACCGAGGAAGACCTCAGTTTATTTACCATCTGCTCCTCACCCCAAGAGACTTTTAACCTTCTGAAGAAAAGATTGCCGGAAATGGAATGAGCTTTAAGCCTGGGGAGTCTTAGGATTTTTATCCTGGGTCTCAAGATGAATAATCCAATAGACAGTCAGACCAAAGGCTATACCTGCCAGGTCTGCCAGCCAGTCTTTCCAGTCACAGGTTCTTCCTGGAACAAAAAGTTGATGTAATTCGTCAAGCAGGCCGATAAAGATCCCGGTCATAAAAGTAAGATAGGCCCTCAAAAAAGGTCGGTCGGGCAGATTCTTAAAAAAACCCAGAGCTAATAAAAATCCGAGGGCAGAAAATTCAAGCCAATGAGCTCCTTTATCCCAAAAAATAATGCCCAGTCTTATCTTGATGGCATTACCGGAAAGAAAGAAAATCAGGGCACAATAGATTCCGGCAGGTAAAAAATAGAACCATTTCTGGTTGATTTTCATGCTTTCAATCCTGAAATCAGTAAAACCTATTTTACCAGGCAGCGCCTTAAAAACAAGTCCTCTCCAAATTTTTCCCCTTTCCTTGACTAAAATTAATGGGTATGATATCAAACAGAGAGGTTAGCTATGGACATTAAAGGCGATTATTTTTCCGGTCTGGAATACCCTGGCAGGTTTATCATAGCCGGACAACTCAAGAACCGGGAAGAAGCCATTTTGGCTTACGGTTTAACCGGTAGGTCTGCTTCCAGCCAGGCCAGGCGTCTGGTTAAAAAAGAAAACGGCATCTGGGTAGAACCCACTGACCCTAATCTCATTCTTACTGGGAAGCCTGACCTTCTAATTTATCCGGCAATTCTCTATTCTCAAACAGGCATAGTTATCTCTAACGGAAAACACACCAGTGAGATTATGAGAACTCTGGAATCCAACAGGGAACCTCTATTAGCTCTGGTTAGAACCCTGAAGGACTGGAAATATGAACCGGATGAGCCCATCTATACACCAAGAATAAGCTTGGCTTACACTGGCGGCTTTACTCTGGCTATGAGTGTGATTAAAAGAGGAGAATTCGGCACAGTCATAAGAAACTATTTTGAACTGCCGCTAATTCCTGGCAAGGGCTGGTTGATTATGACCTACATGGGAATTAACATAGACCCAGTCCCCTCATTTTTTGGGGAGCCAATCTCCTTAGAGATCCAAGGTTCTACATCTGATGAAGTTGCCCGCCAAATTTATGAATCGCTAAAACCGCCCGAGGGCAAGAACGATTTTCGGGTCGCCGTAGCTTGTTTGAGAGTTTCTCTGGCTGAAGGAGAAGTTCAGGAAATAAAGGTAATAAATAGACATGAAGGATAATAAAATAATGGAGAGCAAAGATCAAAGAACTGCCAGAACTCAGTATCAGACTAAGGTCAGTGAGGATTTCCCCCAAACCTTAATGGTAGGTGAGACCAGATATGTCAAGAAAATATCCATGCGCTACGGAGAGAACCCGGGCTACCCTGCTGCTTTTTATCAGGAGGAAGGAGCCAGCGGACCGAACCTGGCCACTATGGAAGTCCTGCAGGAGGGAACCAAGGGACTGAGCTATATTAATGTGGGAGATATGGACCTTGGTCAGCGTCTGGCCAAAAAGCTAACCGAGATTTTCCCGAAAATAGCTGTTGCGGTTATCATCAAGCATGAAATGCCGAGCGGAGTAGCTCTGGCTGAGACCGGACTGGAAGCCTTCCAAAAAGCCTGGCAGACCGACCCTCTTTCCAACTTTGGCAGCGTAGATGTTTTCAATTTCAGAGTAGAAGAGGAATTGGCCAAGCTTCTGGTGGAAAGCCCCAGGAATGTGGAAGTAGTCTATGCTCCCGATTTCAGCCCGAAAGCCTTGGAAGTCCTGGCTACCAGAAAAGTTTTAAGAGTGGTTAAAATGGGGGGAAGCCTGGATCAGCCTGCTGTGGACAACGGTTTAGAATTGAAAAGAGTCGCAGGCGGACTTCTGGTCCAGAAAAGATTCAACTCAAGAATTGTTTCCCCCGATTTTATTGACATTGTTTCTAAGAAGAAACCGGATGAATCCCAGCTCAAGGCTGCCCTTCTTTGCTGGGCTGTAGCCTGTTATACCCGTTCCAATGCTATTATCATAGGTAAGGAGGACAAGATACACGGCATCGGTTCGGGCCAGCGAAGCCGGATTGATGCCGCTGAAGATGCTATCAGGCTTTCCTATCGTGGCTACGGTCCTGCCGGCTGTGTAATGGCTTCAGATGCTTTTATGCCTTTCCCCGATGTCGTTGAGCTGGCAGCTAAAAATGGAATTGCCGGAATTATCTATCCCCTCGGCTCGGTTAAGGACCAAGAAGTTATTAACCGAGCTGATGAACTGGGCTTGGTGATGATGGTAACTCGCAAACCGGGAGAAGTTGATTGCGAGAGATGTTTCCTCCACCGATAAATAAAGGATACTTTTTCAGACTGCTCCGGTGAACAAGAAAACAACAAAAGCATCGCCTTTAATTTACGTAATTCACAAACACTATGCTTCCCATCTCCACTATGACCTGCGGCTGGAAGAAGGCGGAGTCCTCAAGAGTTGGGCTCTGCCAAAAGAACCACCCCAGACCCCAGAGCAAAAAAGATTGGCCGTCCAGGTTGACGACCATCCTCTGGAATACGCCACTTTTGAAGGCAATATAGCAGAAGGAGAGTATGGAGCAGGGAAAGTTGAAATCTGGGACAAAGGCTACTATCAGCTTATAGCTGAAGATGAAAAGATGAAAGAAATTCTTATCAAGGGTCTGAAACTTCACGGTCTTTATACCCTGGTCAGAATGAAAGTTCAAGAAAAAGGCCAGAAAAACCTCTGGCTTTTTTTCAAAAATAAAAATCAGGAAAAGGTTAGAGCTGAACATGAAAAGGATTAAACAGCCAAGCTGTTCTGAGATTAGCCCAGGGACCAGATTTCCCGGATTCTTAGGACCCGTTCTTTTCACTACCTCAATAAGGAGCTAAAGATGTACCTAAACTTTGTCTGGCATTTTCACCAGCCGATCTATCACCAGCCAGATTCTCAGGACTATATTCTCCCCTGGGTGAATTATCACACTACTAGAAATTATTGGCAGATGCTAAAAATCATTGAGGATACCGAATTCCCTTGCACTATCAACCTGGTTCCCTGCTTGCTGGAACAGATAATAGATTATGCTAACGGAAAAGCCGTTGATCCAGTCTGGATATCATTGATGAAACCGAGCAGGGAGCTAACCCAGGAAGATTTATCTCGGCTGAAAAGGTTCTTCCCTCAGTATCATTCAATTAATTCAGCCTCCGAGCTCCAACGCCTGGTCCTTGATTCATTCTTTTCGCCTCTGGTCCGACCTCAAGAAAAAAAGCCGGAAGATTTGTTGGAACTCAGAGAAAAAATTTTTTCTGGAATTCTGAATTATTTTAAGGATTTGAAGACTAAAGGGCTTCTTGAATTAACCACCTCTCCTTATTTCCATCCAATTTTGCCCCTACTGATTGACCTGAGCCTGGCTAATTCTGAGGTTCCCGAACTTCCCGAGTTTACTTATCCTGAAGATGCTTTTTGGCATTTGAGCCACGGCCGACAATATTTTCAGGATAAGTTAGGTTTCCTGCCGAAAGGTCTCTGGCCGTCGGAAGGAGCCTTGAGTCAGCAGACCTGTGAGCTGATAGCCAGAGCCGGATTCAAATTCACCCTGACCGATGAACATCTCCTCTGGAAAAGCCTTGACCACCGGCCTGACCCCCAGCTCCTCTTTCAGCCCTATGAATGTGCCGGGGTCAAGATCCTCTTTAGGGATAGAGAATTATCGGACCTCATCAGTTTTGAATATCACCGCTGGCCAGCAGAGCAGGCTGTGGCCGATTTTATGAGAAAATTGGAGAAAAGAACCCAGGCCAGCGGGGAAGAAGCACTTTGTTCCATAATTTTGGATGGAGAAAATCCCTGGGGTGTTTATAACAATAACGGCGTGGATTTCCTCAGGCTCCTGTTTGAGAGAATAAAAGCTACTCAGAACCTTCAACCCATCCTGCCCCAAACCTACCTGGAAAATCACCAATCAGCTGCCAGCTTAAAGCTCATCCCTGGAACCTGGATGAGCAGTTTCTTTAAATGGGTTGGACACCCGGATAAGGTTAAAAGCTGGAAAAGGTTGAGTGGGGTCCGCCAGAAACACCCTTTTTCTACTTATCTGGCGGTGGCCGAAGGTTCAGACTGGTTCTGGTGGTCTGGAGAGAGTGAAGAGATTGAATTTGAGCTTCTATTCAGCAATTATCTGGAAAAGGCATCAAAAATAGGATAATCCAAATGAAAAAACTTATCTTTCTTTTTGCCGTTCATAATCATCAACCTCTGGGCAACTTTCCTGAAGTTTTCCGCCTGGCTGTTGACCGATCTTATAAACCTTTTCTTCAAACCATCTCCAACTTCCCAAAGTTCCGTATGGCTCTTCATTTTTCTGGCTTTCTCTGGGAGCATCTGGCAAAAAACGACCAGGAGACTATGGATTTGATAAGGAAGATGGTCAGGTCCGGTCAGGTAGAACTTTTGGGTGGAGGCTTTTACGAGCCGGTTCTGACTCAGATTCCGGAAAGAGACCGATTAGCCCAGCTGAGCCTGATGAATGAATTCTTATGGGACAATTTTCAGGTTAAACCACAGGGTTTATGGCTGGCAGAAAGAGTTTGGGAACCCCACCTGGCCAGCCTGCTTCACAGGGCAGGTTTCAAGTACACTCTACTGGACGAAGAACATTTTCGCTATGCCGGAATAAAAAATATCCACGGCTACTACCTAACCGAAGATGAAGGATTAACCTGCAACGTCTTTCCCATAGACAAAACTTTGCGTTATTACATCCCATTTAGGTCCACAGAGGAAATTCAAACCTATTTTAATAAAATAATTGATTCCGGAAATGATACAGCTATCATCGGCGACGACGGCGAAAAATTTGGTCTCTGGCCCGGAACCAACAAATGGGTTTATGATGATGGCTGGCTGAACAGATTCTTAAATTTCATTGAAAGCATTCCGGTAGAGCTACTAACCTTCAGTCAGTATCTTGAGCAGAGACCGCCCCTGGGGCGAGTCTACCTGCCACCAGCCTCTTATGAGGAAATGATGGAATGGGTTCTGAATCCTGAAGACCAGAAAGAATTCATCCAGCTTAAGAATAGTCTGCCAGAAAAAGCACGTCGTTTTCTAAGGGGAGGGCAGTACCGGGAATTTTCCCTGAAGTATCCTGAAAGCCATCATCTACGCTGCCGTCAGCTTCAGGTTTCAGCTGAGATCAGTCAGAGTGATGACCCGGAAGCCCGATGCGAATTATACCAGGCCCAATGTAACGATGCCTACTGGCATGGTGTTTTTGGTGGTCTTTATCTTCCTCATTTAAGGAGAGCTGTCTACCAAAAACTTATATCTGCAGAGCTGAAGCTCCCTTTTCTCAGCGGTTGGGAAGAGCTTGATTTTGACCTGGATGGGCAGAACGAATTCATCCTGAGGACTCCCTCCTTTTTTGTCTGGGTCAAACCTTCAGCTGGCGGCGGGATTACAGAAATTGATGATAGATATCACGGGATTAACCTGACAGACGTCTTAACCAGAAGAGAAGAATTTTATCACCTTTACACTACCTCCAACCAAGAGAGTTCTGGAGGCAAATCAATCCATGAAATCAGACGGGAAATTCCCTCAGAAGCCCGGCCCTGGTTGATTCCGGACAGCTACCGCCGGTTATCTTTCTTAGAAAGATTCCTGAGCCCGGAAATTGATAAGGAAGAATATGAACGTCTATATTATCAACTGCCAGGAAATTTTATTGAAAAACCTTACTCTGCCAGAGTAGAGGAGGAGTCCTTAGTCTTAGAACGTCAGGCGGAGATTAATCTGACTGGTGGACAAGCAGAACTCAAGATAAGAAAAAGGATAAGACCAGGAATCAAGGCACTTCTTCTGGTATATGAAATAGAGAACCTGGAAAGCAGAGAATTAAGCCTGAGTTTTACTTCTGAATGGAACCTTTCTTTCTCTGAAGAGGAATATCAAATTTGCCCAAAGCAGGTAAATTTCTTTAACGGCCAACTATCTCTGGAATTTCCTGAAGCTGAAAATATCTGGGTTTTCCCGATAAAAACAGTCTCTCAGTCTGAAAAGGATTTTGAAATTATAACTCAGGGGCTCAGCCTGCACGCTGTCTGGCGACTTAGATTTTTGCCTGGGGAAAAGAAGATATTATTCGTTATCTGGCAGCATCATTGATCATCATCAGAGCAACTTTCAAAAAGTAAAACAGCAAAATAGCTTTTCAGAAATCATTTATATGGTATAATTTAGCCAGATTAAAATTAATTTACGAGCTATCTTATGATAACTAACTCAGGAAAAAAGAAATATTTTTGTCTTGTACTTCACAGCCATATTCCCTATGTCTTAAACCACGGCACCTGGCCTCATGGAACTGATTGGCTTTATGAGGCTGCGGCTGAAACTTATCTGCCTTTGCTTGAGGTTATAAACCGCCTGGACAAAGAAGGACTCCCTTCCGGACTGACCATCAGCTTTACCCCTGTCCTGGTGGAGCAGCTAAAAAGCCAGAAATTTCGCCAGGGGTTCACTGATTACTTGACCATGAAATTGGAATCCGCGGTCAAAGATTATCTCTATTTCCAGCAATCAGGAGAAAGAGAGCTTGTACCCCTAGCTCTATTCTGGAGAAAATGGTATGAAAAAATCTTCAGGCTTTTCGGGGATGAATTCAATTATGATTTGATATCAGCCTTTGCCCGGTTTCAGGAAAAAGGTTCGCTGGAAATAATCACTTCAGCTGCCACTCATGGTTACTTGCCTTTGCTTTCAAGGGACGAAAGTGTCAGTCATCAGGTAAAACAAGGCAAATTTGTTTACCAGAGATATTTCGGACGCCAGCCCTCAGGTTTCTGGTTACCGGAATGCGCTTACCGTCCTGCTTATTCCTGGAAGCCACCGCTGGGTGATTATGCCCCTTACTTCAGAAAGGGAGTAGATGAAATTCTTGGTCTGGAAAGCCTGTCGTACTTTTTTGTTGATTCTCATCTTCTCAAAGGGGGAGAAGCCCGAGGTGTTTATTTAGAAAAATTCCCGGCCCTGCGATATCTCTGGGAAAGATACAAAGAAAAATATAAGGCTGAACCGGTTCGTCCCCAGGACCCCTATCAGCCTTATTTAGCTCATCCCTCCCACCTGAGTTTCTTAGCCAGGGATGAAGTTTCAGGGAAGCAGGTCTGGAGTCGGACCTCCGGTTATCCTGGAGATGGTCATTACCTTGAATTTCACAAGAAACATTTTCCTGGCGGCCTCCGTTACTGGAAGATAACAGCTTCTGATTCTGACCTGGCTAATAAATTGCCTTATGATTATCAAAAGGCCTTAGAAAGGGTTGAAGCTCATTCTGACCATTTTGTCTGGCTGCTTAATGAAACTCTAAAAAACCGGGAATGTGGTGTTATCCCTTCACTTTATGACACCGAACTCATGGGCCACTGGTGGTTTGAAGGCCCAGAATGGCTCTACAGGGTGATAAAAAAGCTGGCCCAACCCAATTCAGAAGTTAAACCAGCTACTGTTTCTTTCTGTTTGGAAAACCTGCCGGCCAGCCTGATTGTTTCTCTGCCTGAAGGTTCCTGGGGAGAAGGGGGCTATCACTGGATCTGGCTGAATGAGGAAACCTCGTGGGTCTGGTCAAAAATCTACGAAATAGAAAAAAGACATCTCCCAATCGTCTTAAATTCCGCCCGGACCGAGGAAATAAATCCTAGATTACTCAAACTTTTCTTCCAGGAGAAATTCCTGCTTGAAAGCTCTGACTGGCCATTTCTCATTTCTACCATGACTGCCAGGGACTATGCCGAGGCCAGGGCAAGTTTGCATTTTGAACGCGCTCAGAAGATTCTGCTCCTGATGGAAAAGAATTCTGAGCTCTCCAGAGAAGAAGTTTTTTTTATGGATAAAATAGAAGAAGAAGACTCAATTTTTAAGGAGATTATACTGCCAAATGGAAACATTTTATAAAAGGGTCTTGGTAATGATCCTCTGTGGGGGAAAAGGGGAGAGGCTTTACCCTTTAACCAAGGACAGAGCCAAACCCTCGGTTCCTTTTGCCGGTAGCTACAGAATAATTGATTTTAGCCTTTCCAATTCCTTAAACTCTGGCTTCCGGAAAATTGCTCTCCTAACTCAGTATAAGTCTCTTTCCCTGGAAAGACATATCCTGCAGGGGTGGAGTATTTTCCACCCAGAAAGCAATGAATATATCATATCTTTGCCTGCCCAAGGTCGGGTGAGCGAGCATTGGTATGAAGGGACGGCCGATGCTGTCTTCCAGAATATCTATACCATCCAGCAGGAAAATCCAGATATTATCTTGGTCTTGTCAGGCGACCATGTTTACCAGGCTGATTACCGTCGGGTCTTGAAATTCTTTCTGGAGAAACAAGCCGAGGCTGTGGTCATGACTCATACCTGTCCTGTGGGAGAAGCAAGTCGCTTTGGAGTCATCTCCATAAACGAAGAGTCCCAAATCATAAATTTTACGGAAAAACCAAAAAAGCCGAATCCCATTCCCTGGGCTCCTGATCAGGCTCTGATTTCTATGGGTGTTTATATTTTCAGCACCCCGGTTCTGGTCAAAGCCTTGATCAAGGATGCCCGGAACTCCAGGTCAAGCCATGATTTTGGAAAAGATGTTCTTCCTGAACTTATTAAAGAGAGCAAAGTCTTTGCTTATATCTATAAAGATTACTGGCAGGATATCGGGACGATTGATGCTTACTGGAAAGCCAACATGGACTTTCTCTCTCCTGACCCACCCATAAGATTAAACGATCCTAATTGGCCCATCAGAACCTATAAACCTCAGTATCCCCCGACCTATCTTCGCGGAGGAAAGATTAACAATTGTTTAATCGGATCAGGCTGCCAGATCCTGGGAGGATCTATCAAGAATTCCATTCTCTCTCCAGGAGTAGTGGTGGAACCTGAAGTTACCTTAGAAGAATCAATAATCTTTGAAGGCACCGTCATAAAAAAAGGAGCGGTGATAAAGAAGGCAATCATTGATAAGAACGCTATTATCCCGGAAAATTTTGCCATCGGCTTAGACCTGGAAAAAGATAGAGATTACTTCAAAATCAGTCCGGAAGGTATAAGGACTGTTCCTAAAGGTTGGAGACTGGAATGATACAGAGCCATCGCCTCCAGCCTCTAAGCTTCAACCCAGAAACCCCCAAAGAGCTGGTGCTGCTGTCCATCATCGCTCAAAGCTTCTTTCAACCTTTTTCCCTTGAAGACAACCTGCTGGTTATCTTAACTGCCCTGACCTCTGGTGCCGGGGTAGGCTTTAACCGAGCCACTCTCTTTCTTAAGGAAGGCGATAAATTGAAAGCTTCCATGTGGCTGGGACCGAGGTCTCCAGAAGAAGCCCAAGCTATCTGGACCATGCTTTCTTCACCCGGGCTAGGATATGCGGAAATCGTTGAACACAACCGCGAGCTGGTAAGCCGAACCATGGCTGATTTGCAGCCGAAATTAAAAACTCTAACTTATAATCTAGAAGATGAAAATCTGCTCCTTCCAGCCCTGGCCGCCAGAAAAAAAGAAATAATCTTAGTCAGCCAAGCTAAATCTGAGACTTTGGTGGACAGAAACTTTCTTGACTTTATCCAGGTAGAAGAATTCCTCTGTCTACCTCTTGTGGCTCAGAATGAAGTCATGGGGGAAATCGTGGTTGATAATGGAATTACCCACGCTCCGATTCAAGCTAAAGACATAGAACTGGCCAGCCTGTGCGCTCTGCTGGCGGGAAACTATATCTATACTACAAGACTCTATAAGAGAGTCGTAGAAATGGAAAAAATGGCCGCTCTGGGAGAAATGGCTGCTTTTATTTCCCACCAGTTGAGAAATCCAATCGTGGCCATCGGTGGCTTTACCCAGCAACTCTTGAAGAGGCCTTGCGAAGAAGAGAAATGCCTGAGAAATCTGAACATCATCCAGCAGGAGATTAATCACCTGGAAGATATCATCTATAAGATGAGCCATTTCTTGAAAATAAAAATAAAAGAATTACTGCCAACAGATTTTAAGCCAATTCTTTTAAATATTTTGGAAAGGCCTGACATAAAAGCTAAGGCTCAGGGGAAATTTATCTCGTTGCGGGTCCCCGAAAATAATCCTCTCATTCTCTGCGACCCGATTTACTTTGAAGAAGCAATTGTTAATTTACTGGACAATGCTCTGGACGTGACTCCGCCTGGTGGCAAAATTCACATCCGAGCTAGTCAGAGAAACAAGAAATGGCTGACTATAATCGTCAGGGATTCCGGACCCGGTCTGGATGAAAAATCCCAGGAAAAAATGTTCAGTCCTTTTTTTTCTACCAAAGAAACTGGCCTGGGATTAGGGTTACTGTTTGTCAAAAGAGTGATGGAATCTTGTGGTGGAAAAATAGAAGTCAGAAGCAGACCCGGGCACGGAACCATGTTCAGGCTGAATTTCTTAATCAAAGAAAGGGGGAACAATGAAAAGAATACTTCTGGTTGAAGATGATAAAACTTTAAGCATTCTTTACGAAGAAGAGTTATCAAAAGAGGGTTATCAGGTAATCTTAGCTCACGATGCCGAATCGGCCCTGGAAAAAGTAAAGAAGGGAGAATTTGACCTGATCATAACCGACATCAGGATGCCCGGCAAGGATGGTATTGAACTGATCTCCAGCATCATGGGGATGAGAAAGGATATTCCGATTATCATCAATACCGCCTATCAGAGCTACAAGGACGACTTTATGACTTGGGCCGCAGATGCCTATTTGATTAAATCATCTTCCCTGGATGAGCTAAAACAAAAAATTAGAGAACTACTAGGGGAAGACTGAATTCAAATGGATAAGACCAAAAAAGGAAAGCAAAAATGCCCGAACTGAGAAAGGATATTGTTACTGGCCGATGGGTAATAATCTCTACCGAACGAAGCAAGAGGCCAGATGATTTCCGTCCCGGAAAATCAGAAGAACCCAAGAAAGAAAGTCTGGTTTTCTGTCCGTTCTGTCCGGGGAATGAATCCAAAACACCCCCAGAAGTTTTTGCCATAAGAGAAAACTCTTCCAGACCTGACCAGCCTGGATGGAAAATAAGAGTTGTACCCAACAAGTTTCCGGCCTTACAGCCCGGACCACCGCCACCCAAGACTGTCCGCGGTCCATTTCAATGGATGGAAGGAGTGGGTGTCCACGAAGTTATAATTGAGACTCCCCATCATGAACAGGAGATGTCAGAACTACCTCTGGAACATCTGGCTCAGGTCATTCAGGTTTATCGTTCCCGCACTATCCATATAGAAGAACTATATCATCATCAGTATGTTCAGATTTTCAAGAATAAGGGTAAAGAAGCCGGAGCTTCTCTGTCTCATCCCCATTCCCAGCTCATCGCCACTCCCATCGTTCCCAAAAGAATAAAAGAAGAAATCTATGGAGCCGAAAGATTATATCGCAACCAGTTCAGAGAATGTGTTTTTTGCCGGATGATAAGAGAGGAAAGAGCCTCAGCCGACAGGTTAATCTACCAGAATGAAAAATTCATAGTCCTAGCTCCTTTTGCTTCTCGTTTTCCTTTTGAGATGGTTATCTTGCCCCTAAAGCATTCTGCTTTTTTCAGGGAAATCACTGATGGGGACAGCCAAGAACTGGCCGAGGCTTTGAGAGAAGCCCTGATTCGCCTTAAGACCCAACTATCGGACCCAGCTTTCAACCTGGTTTTTCACCAGGCTCCTAACCCCCAGGTGTCTGAAAAAGCCTGGCCTGGCATTGATTCTTATTACCACTGGCACATTGAACTCATGCCCATCTTGACCAAGGTGGCAGGATTTGAATTGGGAACAGGTTTCTACATCAACCCGGTACCACCGGAAGTAGCCGCAGAATATCTCAGAAAGAACGAGCTGCCTAAAAGCTGAGGATTTTTAGGTATAGCTTCATATAATCATTAGCTGATTTTTCCCAGGAAAAATCAGCACTGAGAGCGTTATCAATCATCTTAGACCAGTAGGGTTCTTGACGATAATAAGAAAGGGCTCGGTCAATGGACTGAATGAGAGCTTTAGTTTCATAAGCTTGAAATAAAAATCCATTCCCCCTAAGGGTGGCTGGATTGAATTCCTCAACGCTATCCTTAAGTCCACCAGTACTGCGAACAATGGGAATGGTCCCGTACCTCAGGCTGTACATCTGGGTTAACCCGCAAGGCTCATAGCGAGAGGGAATTAAGAAGAAATCACTACCGGCATATATTAATCTGGCTAAACGGTCGTCAAAAGCAATCCTTAAGCCAAGCCGTTCTGGATATCTCTTCTGAGCTTCCAGCAGAAGATTCTGTATCTCTTTTTCTCCTGTGCCCAGAATGACCAAATAAAGGTCTTTAGCCAGGATTTCGTCCAGACTCTTGACCAACAGATCAAAGCCCTTTTGCCCGGCTAACCTGGAAACCATGCCGATTACAGGGCGAGAAGAATCAACCGGAAAACTGAAGGCTCTGAGTAATTCCAGACGGCAAACCGATTTTCCAGCCGGATTCTCTCGTGAATACCGGGCAGGAAGCGCTGGGTCACTCTCCGGATTCCATTCCTGGTAATCAACCCCGTTTAAGATCCCGAACAGCCTTCCAGCCCTCTTCTTCAGTACTCCTTCCAAACCAAAACCAAATTCGGGAGTTTGAATTTCCAGGCTGTAGGTTGGGCTAACAGTACTGATAGCATCTGAATAAAGAAGACCGGCCTTTAAATAATTAATTTTTCCGTAAAACTCTAAGTCTTCCGGATTAAAAAGATAGCCAGGCAATCCAACTCTGGCCATTATTTCTGGCTTAAACAAACCCTGGTAAGCAAGATTGTGGATGGTGAATAATGACCTGGTCTGAGGCAATAAATTTTTTATTTCTGGATGATGTTTAAGATAGGCAAAAGTCAAAGCTGCCTGCCAATCATGGCCATGAATCAAATTGGGCTGAAAACCCAGAACTTCCAGGGTTCTTAAAGCTGCCAAACAGAAGAAGGCAAAACGCTCGCCATTATCTGGGTAATCTCCCTCAGGAGTGCCGTAAAGGTAATCTCGGTCATAATAGAAATCATTCTCAATTAGGTACACACTGAAACCATCTGCCTGGAATTTATGCCCAGAAAATTTTTTTTCTGAACCCGGCCAGTCAATACTGAGCCCAGAAAAAATCTTTTCAAGGCCCAGGTTCTTTTTTTTGACTTCCCGATAGAAAGGCATTAACACAATGATTTCCAGGTGGGGATGGGCGCTGAGGTACTTGGGCAAAGCACCAATAACATCAGCCAAACCTCCGGTCTTGGCTAAAGGAGCCATTTCTGGGGTTAAAAAGGCAATCCGGATTCTTCCTTCCTGGTTCATTCCAACTCCTTAAAGCTTAATTGATTTATGAGAAAAGAGGATTCGGGCAAAGCATTCAGGAATGTGCGAATCATAAATTCCATGGGGACTTAGTGCCCAGCCGAGGGAAGGTTCAATTTTCCGGCCGTTGGATTCCAGAGCTTCAAACCTGAAAAAGTTCATCATCCAGATATCGCCATCCTTAGGAGGCAAAGACCGGCCTTGAGCCAGTGTTTCCAGGCCAGTCCAGGGAAAAGCCAACTCTACCGTCCAGCCCTCGTCCTGGTCGGCAGAATTATTGATAGTGCCCTTAACCTTGACTGCCCATTCCAGGCCGGGAAAATCCCAGTCCAGAAAAGCCCAGCGTTTGCCCCTGGGATGTCGGCCATGGCGGGAAACATCTTGAAAGCCTCCAATCACATCCACATTTCTGGAACGCAAATCAAATTCCGGGCGGTCCAAAAATTTTCCCGACCTTAGAGCCTCCTGCCATATGTAAAAAACTTCATATATTGTCCCTAAGGCATTTACCTGAAGCTCATAATAACAATCGGGACCGGCTATAAACACTTCAATGTCATTTTCCAGCCAGAGGAAAGAATCTCTCTCCCTGAGTTCAGCCCGGACGTCGGGTTCTTCCACCCAGAAAGCCAGGTAGAAATAGTTATCATCCCAGAGGGCAGCAATTCTGGTCTCCAGAAAAGCCGGCTGGCCAGTGACCAGATCCACAAAACCAGCTGAGCGGGGTGCAAGTTTCCAGACAGGCTTTTCCAGGTCCGCGTCTATTTTAATAGGTTCCGGAGTGCGTAAACATTGATAGCTCACCGGCGGTGCCGGCCTCAGCTTATCAAAATCATAGATAGGGTTGCTCATTCCTCCAGACCTTCCTTGATTTCGTTTTTCAATATTTATAAATCTTATCAGTAAAAATTCACAATGACAATCAAGATTAAGAAATTTCCCTTATGCCCAGAATAAGGTTGACACCACTAGCTAGGTCGGGCAGAATTAGGAAGAAGATGAAAGTAGTGGCGGCGATAATAAAAAGGTCGGGGAGAGTTCTCTTAGCACAAAGAAAAGACAGAATTCAGGGCTGGGAATTCCCCGGAGGAAAAGTAGAAGTTGATGAAACCCCGGAACAGGCCCTGATTAGAGAAATAAGGGAAGAACTGGGAGTAGAGGTCAGAATTCTTAATTATCTGGCAACTGTTTCGCTTCCGGATAATCCAAAAGCCCGGCTTCTGGCTTATGCCGTTAAACTCCAGGAGGATAATCTCAAGCTGAACTCCCACCTTCAGTTCTCGTGGGTTAAACCTGAAGATCTGTTAAATTTCAAGCTTCTGCCAGCCGACCGCAAATTGGTAGAAAAATTAATCACAAAGAACTTGCTACCCTGAGAAAATTTGATTTGCAATTTGTTTTCTAATCAAATAAATATGCAGAGAAAGTTAAATTAGGGGATAGGTCCAGATGGAAAATAAGAATAAAAAGGCAGACGGCCTTAGAGAATTTTCTCCGGCCGCTCCAGGAGTAATCTTAAAACCCGGCCGAGAAAAATCTGTCCAGAGCCATCATCACTGGATATTTTCCGGAGCCATTCAATCTTACCCCAAAAAATTTGTCAATGGTGACATCTATCCTGTTTATTCTTTCAATGGCCGACTCCTCGGTTATGGTTATTTTAATCAAAACTGCTCACTCTGTGGTCGTCTGATAAGTTTCAGCCAGGTTGAGCCAATGGAGGCAATTCGCTTAAGCCTGCTTGAAGCCGTAAAACTCAGGCAGACTATTTATAAACAAGCTGACGCTGTCCGTTTGGTTAATGGGGAAAGCGATAATCTCCCTGGATTGATCATTGACCGATATGGCCCCGGTCTGGTTTTTCAAGTCTCAACCCTGGGAATGGAAAAGCTAAAGCCCTATCTGGTAAATCTTATATCCGAAATCCTGAAGCCAGAATTCATCTATGAAAAATCGTTAATTCCCTCCAGAAAAGAAGAGGGCCTGCCGGAGTTTGAAGGGCTGCTGGCTGGTAAATTGAGAGAACCGGTGCTGGTGGAAGAAAAGGGCCTGAGTTTTAAGGTTTATCTAACGGATTCTCAGAAGACGGGTTTATTTCTTGACCAGCGAGAAATGAGAGCACTCGTCCGAGGGCTATCGGCTGACCGAAAAGTCCTGGATGGCTTCTGCTATACCGGAGGCTTTGCTCTCTCGGCACTCAAAGGCGGAGCCGAGAGTGTAGTCCTGGTGGATGACTCCAGAAAAGCTTTGGACCTAGCCAGAGAAAATCTGCTTCTGAATGGATTTTCCGAAGATTCCTTTCGCCTGGTAAACGAAGATATGTTTAATTTCCTTAAGAGAGTCAAACACCTAGATTATGACTTGGTCATTCTGGACCCGCCAGCTTTTGCCAAGAAAAAAGCTGATGAAAAACAGGCAGTTAAAGCTTACAGAGAACTGAACAGCTTGGCCCTGGCCAAAATGAAACCAGGAACCTTTCTCCTGACTTTTTCTTGTTCTTATCACATAGACAGTAACCTCTTCCAAAAAATTATTTTCCAGGCAGCCCTGGAGGCTGGACGGGAAGCCAGGATAATCCAGCGTCACCGCTTAGCTCTGGACCATCCGGTCAGCATCTTTCATCCAGAAAGCGACTACCTTAAAGGACTCTTGCTCTACCTGAACTGAGGCTTAAAGCATCCCAGCCCTTGGTCAACAACAAAGAAATTTTTTGCCTATTATCTGGCTTGCGGTTTAAGGCATTGCTGATTCTGGCCTTCAGGGTTTTTCTAAATGCCCTGACATCATAGGATCCATGGTTTCTTCTTACAATCTTATATTGCTAAATATTGATTGCCCGGAGAAAAGAAAAAAAATATAATCAAAAGCAGGAGGTCTAAATGGAACTCCGGGAAATAATCAAAAAAACCCACAGGATAGCTTCTCTGGTTGGTTTTTCAGTATTTGGAGCTATGATTCTTTATCTGGTACTGGAAGAGCTGATAAGAAGCAAAATGGCTCCTTTTTATGGATTCTATCATCTGGAAAACACGCAGACTCTAAGATATCTGTTTTATGGCTTATCAGCTTTCAGCCTTATTCTGGCCCGCGTTCTTCAAGGTTGGCTTTTGAAAAAGAAAGGCAGCGAGACACCCATTGACCTACTCAATAAGCTCCACAGAACTTCACTAATCATGATTATCATGAGCGAACTTCCAGCATTATTTGGTTTAATATTATTTCTCCTGGCCGGACTAAATCGTGATTTTTATGTTCTGCTTGCTATCTCAGTCGTGGTTCTTTTCATTTTCTTCCCCCGGCTCCGGGCCTGGGAAGAATGGATTTTCAGCAGCCAGAGTTGAGGGAAATTTTGACCTTTCGGCTAAAGTGCAATTCAGCAGCCCAGAAAACCAGAATTTTAAGAGCGAAATTATTATGGCTATTCGCTATATTATAGCGGTTTCATTATTTGGTACTTAGATTGAGAGGTTTCTATGAACAAGAATCCCAAGCTAAAAATAATTTTCTTGGTTTTAATATTTTTTAATGTGGCCAGTTCAGCTTTCATCCTGGCTGAAGACAGAAATATCCGCTACGAGCTTAAGGTTGAGCTCCTGCCTGAAACCCAGATGCTTCAGGCCAAAGAAACCATCATCTGGACCAACCCCACTCAGGATTATATCCCTGACCTCCAGATGCATCTCTACTGGAATGCATTCAAAAATGAGTTATCCACCCTGGCCAAAGAAGCCAGAAGAGAAAAACTTTTCAGTAGGTATCAGTTAAAAAAGGATGACTGGGGCTGGATTAAAATTACTTCCCTGACCACGGCCAGCGGCCGGGACTTGATGCCAGCTGCAGCCTTCATCAGCCCTGACCAGCCCTCAAATCCTGATGACCAGACCGTCCTTCGGATAGAACTCCCCGAACCGCTGGCTCCGGGGCAAACAATCACCCTGAACCTGGAGTTCCAAGCTAAGGTGCCAAGAAATGGATTGCGAGCTGGTTATTATAAAGATGGATTTTTTATTTCCCAATGGTTCCCCAAGCTCGGTGTTTATGAAGAAGGAAAGGGGTGGAATTGTCACGAATACCACCTTAATTCAGAATTTTACGCCGATTTTGCTGATTTCAAAGTCCAAATCACTGTTCCCAAAAACATGGTGGTGGGTGCCTGCGGTCAAGAAGTAGAGAAGATTGAAGACCAGTCTTCTGGCAGGACCACCTACACTTACCTTCAGCAGAACATTCATGATTTTGCCTGGACAGCTTCACCCCGATTTATCAAGATTGAACGCTGGTTCAGGGCAGAGGAAGAAGTTACTTCTGAAGAATACCGGCAGATGGCTGAAATTCTGGGTGTGACACCTGAAGAGATTAAACTGCCCGATGTCCGGATGATACTGCTTATAGAAAAGCAGCATCAAGGTCAAGTTGAACGTCACTTCCAGGCCCTCAGGGCTGCTCTAAAATACTATGGCCTATGGTATGGACCATATCCATACAGCACAATAACCATGGTTGACCCGCCCTTCAGAACAGGAAGCGGGGGAATGGAATATCCGACTCTTTTTACCGCCGGCACCTCAGTGCTCCTGGAAAAAGATGTTCTTTCCCCGGAACAGGTCATCATTCATGAATTTGGCCACGGTTACTGGTATGGCATGGTGGCCAATAACGAGTTTGAAGAAGCCTGGCTGGATGAAGGTATAAATACTTATTCTACAGCTAAGGTCTCGGAAGTGGCTTATGGTCCGGGCCGGCTTCCATTCCGCTTTAACGGGCTGCCTCTCAACTGGCTCCTCAGATTCCCGAAAGTCTACGATTGGCAACTGGGAAGAGTAATTTCGGCGACCGTCTGCAGGCTGGACCCGATCGCCACTGAATCCTGGAAATTCTTTAATTCTGCAAGTTATGCTCTTAATGTCTATTACCGGGCCGCCACTTGTCTCCATACTCTGGAAAGATTCCTCGGAGAGAAAACCTGGGCCAGGATAATGCGTACCTATCACCTGAGATATCGTTTCCGGCATCCAAAAACACAGGATTTTATCCGGGTAGTAAATGAAGTCTCAGGTAAGAACCTGAACTGGTTTTTTGATGAATTCTTCTTTAATGCCAGAGATTTTGACTATGCCCTGGACTCGGTAGAAACAAGGGTGAAGCCAGAAAAATACCTGGGGATCTTTGACAGCCTGCCAACCAAAAATTTCTCCCAATCACAAACAGCCTCAGAAAAAAAAGGTAATAAAGAGGAAGAAAAAATTTATGAGACCACAGTCACTCTCAGACGTTACGGAGAAGCCCGGCTCGGTCCGGGAGAGACTCTTCGGCTCAAAGTAGAATTTGCAGACGGCACCACTGAGTGGAGGGAATGGGATGGTCAGAGCCGCTGGGTTCGCTTCACTTTTGAAAAGCCGGCCAGAATAAAAAGGGCCATCCTGGATCCAGATGGTATCTGGCTGGTGGACACCAATCTTTCTAACAATAGTTATTCACTAAAGGGCCCTGAAGCCAAGATTCGGGAAACGACCAACAACCTGGTCTGGCTGATGGAAAATTTTCTCCTTATTCTTTCAGGGCTGTTATAGACGAAAGGGGAAAAGATGAGTCTTTATAATTACCTCAATTCCGGATTAAAGAACGCTTTCCTTAAATTCAAGGTTTCTGTTTATTTATGGCTGATAATTTTGGCCACCGCTCTGGTGGCATTTGCTCCCCTTAGCTCACTCCTCAGCAAAAATCTTGGACATCTGCATCTACCCGATAAACCTTTGATGCCCTTCGAACTTAATCTGATGGAAATCTTTCTGGCCAACCAGAAATTTCTGGAGCCTTATCTTGCCCTTTTACTGGTGGTCATTTTCCTCGCAGCTCTAATCTTTGTTTTTCTCGGCGCCGGACTTTTTGGCCGGATGCTAAGCGCGGAGACCAGGATGACTTTCAGAGATTTTCTGGCTGATGGCTGCCGCTACTTCTGGAAATTCTTGCTATCGCTTCTGGTTTTTCTGCCATTCCTGGCTGTTTTCTTTCTGTTCTACAGAGTCCTGATTGCTCCTCTCAACTCTTGGGCCGAGGCGGCTGTTTCTGAGTGGCCGGTGATCATATCGGCCAATCTGAGAATGGTATTATTTGCAATTCTCTGGACAGCTTTCAGGCTTTTGCTTGACGTGGTCAGAATTATCATAGTCTCCGAGTCAGAAAAGGTTATCCCGGCCTATGTTTCAGCGCTTAATTTTTTCAGAAAGTATTTTTTCAGTCTTTGGGGCCTTTATCTGTTCCTGGGACTGATGGTAGTTGTAATCTCTGGAGCCTGGTTCATTATCACCAAGATTTTCTCTTCCAATTACTTTCTCGGTCTTTTGATGATTATACTCTTGGGCCAGGCTTATATTTTATTCCGGCTCCTGGCCCGACAGGTATTTATCGGTGTAGAATTCAGTTTTTACTCAACCAAAAAGGTGAGTAAATGATAAGAGTTAAATTTCTGGGAGCGGCTTTGCAGGTCACAGGTTCCTGTTATCTTCTATCAATTGATGGACTGAATTGTCTCGTTGACTGTGGTCTTTACCAGGAAAGAGAATTCCAGGCTCGTAACTGGAATCCCTTTCCTTTTCCCCCACAACAGATAGACTATATCCTTTTAACTCATGCCCATCTTGACCATTGTGGATTGATACCAAAAATCGTCAGGGAAGGTTTCGGAGGCAAAATAATCTGCACTTCTCCTACCTCCGAGATCCTACCGATTGTCCTTTACGATACGGCTAAGCTCCAGGAAGAAGACGCCCAGATCAAAAAGAAACGACACGAAAGAGAAGGTCGCCGGGGTCCTTATCCTGAAATTCCACTTTACACCACAGCTGATGTGGACAGGGTCTTCCCACATATAGAAGCGGTGGATTACCATCAGAAAATCAGCCTGGGTTCCGGAGTTGAAGCTGTTTTCCATGAAGCCGGTCATATCCTCGGCTCTGCCATCATAGAAATATCAACTAGAAACGGCGAGAGGCCGCGGCGAATTCTTTTTTCTGGAGACCTGGGTCAATGGAACAAACCTCTGGTGCGAGACCCCGAAACGTTCCCTGAAGCTGATTATATATTTCTGGAAGCAACTTATGGCGACCGAGAACATGACCATCCAGAACAGGTGTCAGAAAGGCTGGCGGAAAACGTCAACCTGGTATATTCCCGAGGCGGCAATCTGGTCATCCCCACCTTTGCCATAGAAAGAGCTCAGGAGCTTATGTTCCATCTGAGCCGTCTGATCAGAGAGAAAAAAATACCACAGCTACCTGTTTTCCTGGACAGTCCGATGGCGGTCTCTGTGACCAATGTTTTCAGTCATTATCTGAAATATCTGGACGAGGAAAGCAAAGCTCTCTTTACCTCGGGAGAGAATCCCTTTGAATTCCCCGGATTAAAACTCATTCAGAATTTTGACGATTCCAGGATGATAGAAAAGACCAGTGGTTCAGCAATCATCATGGCAGGTTCAGGGATGTGTACGGGGGGTCGGATCAAACAACACCTGGTCAATAACATCACCCGACCCGAATCCACCGTCTTGTTCGTCGGTTACCAGGCCCGGGGAACTCTGGGCAGGCAAATTCTGGAAGGCCAGTCTCCTGTAAGGATCTACGGCCAGATGTACCAGGTTCGGGCGACCATAGACCAGATTCAGGGTTTCTCGGCTCATGCCGACCGGGCTCAGCTCTGGAAATGGCTGAACTTTTTGAAGAAACCGCCCCAAAAAATCTTTCTAACCCATGGAGAAAAAGAAGTTATCCAGAGCTTCGGCCAGGAAATCAGGGCTAAAGCTGGCTGGGCTGTGGGAATTCCGGATTACCTTGAAGAATATTCTCTGGATTGAAAACAAATCAGAGAAACAGAACAAGCCAGATCAATTTTTTGCTCAAACTTCTGGAACTTCTGGCAATCTTTCCAGTCCGCAGCATCGGGCATAAGAGTTCATTACGGAGAGTAATTCTGGAACAGCTCTTAAATTCAATTCAGCCCTCTGATAAAGATGTAGCCTTCTCACAATCTCCCTGCTGGCTCTCTGGAAGATATCCAGCCGGCCTAAGGAAACCCAGGTATCATAGACATCGCGATCTACCACCGAGCCAAAATAATGTTCTTCACGATACCATTTTCTGGTGTGGGGCAGGACCAGAAAATTGAAATCGGCCCCTATTTCTTGAAATAGATGGATAGCCAGGGGTTTTTCCTGAAGCTTTATGCCCCGCACCATTCTTCTCACCTGACCGCAGATATCGTTATCAATCACGAGCTTTTCCAGACTCTGTGTGCTTTCAAAATCCAGCATGCCCGGCCCGGAAATAACATTAACACCCGCCAGACCGGCCAGGGTAGCACCCATAGAAGTTTCCAGCCCGGCCTGAGCATCAACCAACTTAGAATCGCTGAGCCCCATGTAAGCATGAGTCGGAAGATTAAGATACTTTCCGATCTGGGCGCAGGCACAATCAATCATCATTGTCTCTACAGCACCCATAGGTGTGGTCCCTTTTCTCATATCAAAGCTGGCCGGCGAACCACCCAATATAACTGGAGCCCCGGGTTTTGCCAGCTGGCTTATAACCACCCCGGACAAATTTTCCGCCACCTGCTGCACCAGAGTTCCAGCCAGAGTAACTGGGGAGGTAGCCCCAGTCATGCCCATAGGGATTAGTTCTGAAGGTACTCCCAGTCGGCTGCATTCAATAAGGCTCTGAGCGGTGAGCCGGCTCCACTTCAGAGGAGGGGAGGGGCAGGCATCAAAAATGGCCAAGGGCTTCTCTGCCAGGGATTTCTTGTCGCCTCTGACCGCCAGCAGAAGGTCCAGCATGGGCTTCAAGCTCTCTAACCGGAAAATTCCGGTAACAAAAGGCTTTTGGGAAAAAAGCAGTCCAAGATAAAGCCGGTAGATGTCGGCAATTTCCTTAGGGACATCGCTGCTGACCAGGGCTGTGCTCTGAAAATCAAAATTATCCAGGGTCTCAACCAGCTGATATAGCCTGACCAGGTCAGGAGTCTGGGGCTCTCTTTCTTTCAAGGTTTCCGAATCCAGGATCTTGATGGCTGTCGATCCAGGGTTAAAATGAATCTCATCTCTTCCCACCAGATATTCTTTAGTTCCACTGAAGTCATAAAGATTTATCTCCGAAGGGCAGGTAGCCAAACACTTTTCCACCAGGACTCTGGAAATAAAAACCCGACTTCTCGTCTTGTCAATTTTTTGCCCGGCTTCAGAAAGAAGCTTCAGGGCTTCTTCGTTTTCCACAAAAACGCCCACTTTTTCTAAAAGTTCATAAGCCTCGTCTATAATTTGTTCTATTGTTTCCCGGCTTAAAAATTCTATTTTTGGTCTTCTGGTTTCAGTCATGATTGTTCCCCTTTTCCAGTTAATAGATTTCTGGCTACGGCGACGGCTTGAACCGCACTTTCCCCGTAACCGTCGGCTCCGATTTCTCGGGCCCAGCGGGCGGTAACCGGCGCCCCGCCGACCATTACCTTGAATTTCTCTCTTAGACCACGGTTGACCAGAAAGTCAATAACTTTTTTCTGGTTGACCATGGTGGTGGTCAAAAGCGCAGACAGAGCGATAATTTCTGCCTTTTCCTGAATGGCCACTTCTACGAACTTTTCAACCTTAACATCGGCTCCAAGGTCTATGACCTCAAAACTATTGGCCCTGAGCATGGAAGCCACCAGGTTCTTTCCGATATCGTGGATATCACCCTCTACCGTTCCTATGACTATCCTTCCCGAAGACTGGAGACTCTGCCCCGAAGCCTTTAAGGCTGATTGCAGGACTGACATGGCAGCTTTCATGGCTTCCGCCCCGGCGATCAGCTCGGGTAAAAAATAATCGCCTGCCTCCCATAGCCGGCCGACTTCATCTATGGCTGGCACGCAGGCCTTTTCTATTATCTCCAAGGGCAGAAAACCTGCTTCCAGGGACCTCTCAGCCAGAGGCCCAGCTTCTTCCACTTGCCCCTGGATTATGGCTTGACGGAGGGACTTAAGAAATTCATTAGCTTCTGGTTTCATCTTAAACTCCTCAATTAAATTTATGATAATCAAAAGAATTGATTATTTCAGCCATTTTTTTTATGTACTCCGGTGAAGTCCCGCAGCAACCACCGATTATTCTAACTCCAGCACTTAGCAATTCCGGAACAAATTTAACATACTCCTCAGGACCCTGACTATAAACCGTAGTACCATCAGCTACAATCTGAGGTTGACCGGCATTGGCTTGCGCCAGAAGCGGTCTTTCTGTGAGAGAGTGCATTATTCTTATCAAGCCTACCATTTCTTCTGAATTCAGAGTGCAGTTAGCCCCAAAAGCTGCAACTTGATGCTCTTCCATCCTCTGAACAAAGGCTTCGGGAGTTACACCCATAAGGGTAAAATAGCCACGCCGGGTCAGCTTAAAGGTCATAGTTACAAAAATGGGAAGGGAACATTTTTCCCGGGCTACTTGAAGAGCAATAAGAGCCTCTTTCAGGTCATATTGTGTCTCTATCAGCAAAAAATCAACTCCGGCGGCAGCCAACCCTTCCACCTGAGGTTTGAAAGCCTCAACTAACTGGTCTTCAGTCAATTCTCCAATTGGTTTCAGAAATTTTCCGGTTGGACCGATGCTCCCACCCACATAACACCCGCGGGGACAGACGCTTCTGGCAATCTGACCTGCCTTATGGTTCAGTTCAAAGGTCTTTTTCTCCAGGCCATAGTTGGCCAGTTTGAGGGCATTTCCCCCAAAAGAATTGGTCAAAACCGCCCTGGACCCGGCTGAAAAGTAAGACCTGTGAATCCTGGCCACGGCCTCGGGATTCTCTTCATTCCAGGCTTCTGGACAATGACCAAGTGGCAGGCCTGCCTTAAAGAGTTCGGTCCCCATAGCCCCGTCCAAAAGAATAACCTCTTTTTCTATGAGTTTGACCAAATCACTCATCTGAATCCCTCCAATAATGACGATGGAGAGCCAGGGCCTTCAAGAATTCAGACTGAAAATCCTGGCGACCCGCCAGGGAAATAAAATTGATTCTGCCCGGTAATTTAAGTATCTCTTTTCTTGCTTTCTGACTGAGCAGAACCAGACGGGCTCCAGCTAAAGAAGCATTGCCCACAAAAATAATTTTTTTCTGGGGAAGGGGAGGCAGTAACCCCAGAGAACAACATTGTCTGAGGTCAATGGAATTACCAAAAGCTCCAGCCAGATAAAGACCATCCATTTCCTGCCATTTAAGACCCGCAGCCTTCAAAAGAAGTTTGAGGCCGCTCTTGATAGCAGCCATTGCCAACTGCAGTTTTCTAATATCTTCCTGAGTTAAAATAATATTTCCTTTTATCTTTATTTCTGACCTTCTCTTCAATATTTTTCCCGATGGATCCAGTAATCCGGCTTTCAGGGCCTCAGCCAATACTCCAATCAGACCAGACCCACAGAGGCCGGCAGGCTTGATATTTCCTATTGTTTCGGTAATAAATCTTCGCTTCTGCCATTTGACTTTCTCTATGGCTCCGGGAACTGCCTGCAGTCCGCAGGAAAGGCCACTGCCCTCAAAGGCTGGCCCGGCTGCGGTGGAAGTGCTCAAAAAAGTTTCTCCCTTTTTCAAGACGATTTCACCGTTGGTTCCCAGGTCCACATAAAGATAATTGCCGGGCTTATCCATTAACCCGGCATAAAGCAACCCAGAAGCTATATCACCGCCCACAAAACTCGCCAGGTTCGGGCAGAGATAGACTACAGCTCTGGTGTTGAGATTAAGTTCCAGGTCAGAAGCGAGAACCGGAGCGTGTGAAATAAATAGCGGCTGAAAGGGGTACCTGCCCAGAGACTCAATCGGCATTCCAAGGAAGAGGTGATTCATCACTGTATTGCCTGCCAGAGTTAAGGCATAAATCCTTCTCGGGCTTATTCCATTTTCCCGGCTCAGTCCTGAGATCAATTCTTCCACTGACTTCAGAGCGGCCTGTTTAAGTTTCCTCAAATTTTCCTGCCTTTCAGAAGCAAAGCTGATTCTGGAGATAAGGTCTGAACCGTATTTCGTTTGAAGATTAACTATGTTCTTTGCGGATAGGACCTTGCCAGTCAATAGATCAAGTAGCTGTCCGGAAACAGTGGTTGTCCCCAGGTCCACTGCTAAGGCATAGGTTTTGGAGACGGTATCACCGGGCTCAAAATCCAGCACCCTTTGGTCATCATAAACCACTGCCGTAGCCCGTGTTTTTTTCTCCCTCATTTTTTCCAAATCAAAAAGAGCAGATGGCTCAATATTAATTTCCTTGAAACCCAGGAGGCTTGAAATTTTATTTTCAAGTTCTTTTGCCGAGAACTCCTTTTTCTTCTTTAACCTTAAATCTAACAGATTAATCGGGTATTTTTTTACCAGCGGGTTAAAATCTGAAGCGGAAGCTTTTTCTTCCAGAATCAGCCCAGATAAGGGCTTTATCTCTTCCTTGATTACAAGATCAGGCGAAATCTCAATAGTCATTGGCTCAAGAAGCTTTAACTGACAGGCCAGGCGATAATCAGCCGGCAACTTTTTTTGAAGCCTTAATTTTCTTTCAGCCTCACTCTCTAAAGATAATCGGCCTTTTCTAACCCGCACAAAGCACTGACCGCAAATCCCCCGACCCTGGCAATAAAGGCGGATCGCCAGACCATTTTCTCTCAGGGCTTCAGAAAGAAGAAGCCCTTTTGCAGTTTTAACCTGGATAACTTTCTTGCCTAGGATGACCCTTACCGTAACTTTTTTCATTCCAGTTGACCAGCTAACTTTTTCATAAAAGGCTGCATTTAATTTTAATAGATTGGGGACTCAATTAAAACTAAAAATTATCCAAAATTTAATTTTAAGATTTACTCAAACAATCATTTATGAAAAGCCGGGTAAGTCCTAAGATGAATTAAATAGAAAAAATGTTTCTACAGAGCCGGCTGACAATCAACATTCTTAACCAATTCCCTTCATTCAACTATTCTCAACAGAATAGATTCTCTGGCCAAAATAAAGACAGAGTATAAAAAACTTGACGCCGGACAGAATAAGATAAGAAAATAGTTAGGTTGAAATATAAGCATAAAAAAAATAGAAAGCAAATATGAGCCTTGTTAAATATTAAGTTGAAGGAGAAGGTTGATGAAAAACTCTATTAAAGCAATAAACCTTATGGACCGGAGGAAGTTCTTAAGCCTGAGTTTACAGGGAAGCCTGGCCTTAGCCGCGAGCCCGGCTCTGGTTCGGGCCTTGCTGGCTGGCGACGGTCAAAAGATTCAAGTAACCGAGGATGTGCTTAAAAAAATCCTGGCAACAGCCTTAAAGAAAGGCGGAGACTTTGCTGACGTTTACCTAGAGAACCGGATCACCCGAAGCATAGTTCTGGAAGAAGGCAGATTCAAGAGTGCGGTCTTTGGTCTGATCCGTGGAGCCGGAGTCAGGGTTATAGATGGCGATAAGACCGGTTATGCTTACACTGATGAACTGACCGAAGAAAAGATGATCGGAGCTGCTGAAGTGGCTTCCTTCATTGCCACTTCGGGTCGGATTACTAAGCCAGTGGAGCTGAAAGAGGAGAAAAGGCCGACCTTCGTTAAGGTTAAGATTCCCCTTCAGGAAGTGGCTGATGCCAAAAGAATGGAGATAATGAAAAAAGCTCACGAGGCTGCTTTGAGCTATGATTCAAAAATTAAAATGGCCACCATTGATTATTATGATGAAATCAGAGACCGGACCATTGCTACCAGCGAAGGTGTCATTCTCAAGAGCAGCCTGCCGCTGATTTTTTTCATCGTCCAGACCCTGGCCGCAGACCACAATACTTCCCATCTGGGTCGGGAAAGATTAAGCCGGCATTCTGGAATTGAAATGTTTGAGGAGTTGTCCCCAGAAAAAGCAGCCCGAGAAGCCGCCCGGGAAGCAGTGACCATGCTGGAGGCCAAAGAGGCGCCCGCAGGAAAAATGGATGTGGTTATTCAGAATGGCTGGGGAGGAGTTCTGGTTCACGAAGCTGTTGGTCATCCCTTGGAGGCAGATAACATTTCCAAACAAACCGGAGCTTTTGTGGGTAAGCTGGGCCAGAAGGTTGCTGCAGACATTTTCACCATGGTTGATGACGGCACTCTACCTAATTTCCGTGGCACCACCGATTTTGACGACGAAGGCACTCAGATGAAAAGAAACGTACTTATAGAAAACGGAGTCTTAGTCAAATACATGACTGATATCCTCTCGGCCAAACAACTCAAGATGGAACGCACTGGAAACGGACGGAGGGAAAGCTTCCGTTATTACCCCATTCCCAGAATGACCAACACCTTTATAGAAAAGGGCAAGGATAAACCCGAAGATATAGTAGCTTCTACCAAGAACGGTTTATATGTCCAGAGCCTGAGCGGAGGCAGTGTTAACCCGACCACTGGTGTTTTTAATTTCACCTGCCGGGAAGCCTACCTGATTGAAGAGGGCAAAAAAACTGTGCCGGTTAAAGGAGCCACCTTGATTGGGAGCTGCCTGGACATCATCACCAAAATAGATGCTGTAGCCGATGACTTAGATTTTGGACCTGGAATCTGCGGAAAGGGCCAGGCAGCCGAAGTTACTGCTGGTCAACCCACGGTGCGGATAAGAGGAATAACTGTGGGCGGAACCCGACAGAGAAGATAAAGGAGGAGAAAATGGATTACAAAGCGATTGCCGAACAGGTTATAAAAATCTGCAGGAAAAATGGAGCTGACCTGGCTGAATCTTATTTAGCCAGCAGCCGGGAATTGAGCCTTGAAGTTAGAAACGGGGAAATAGAAAGTATCCAGGAAGCCAGCAGTTACGGTCTGGGTTTGAGAGTAATAACCGGAAAAAAGCTGGGGTTTGCTTATGTCAATGATTTCAGACCCGAAAGTCTGGAAGAGACAGTGACTCGGGCTTTGAATTTTGCCAGAGTTCTGACTGCGGACGAACATAATATTTTGCCCGATGATCGGGGTTTTGTTGAAGTTCAAGGGCTTTATGACCCTGAATTAAGCCGAATCCAGATTGATAAAAAAATTGCTCTCCTGAAAGAGGTTGAATCCATAGCTCTTAAGACTCCGGGCATTACCAAGAGTTCTGGTGCCAGCTACAGGGAAGGAGAGAACGAAGTCATTCTGGCCAACTCCCTTGGTTTGATGAAAAGCTATAAAGCTACGGGCTGTGGTTATGGTCTTGAAGTCATTGCCGAAAAAGGTGAACAAAAGTCCAGCGGCTTTGAATCCTGCAGCCGTCGTTTTTTCTCTGACCTGAAACCTGCCACAGAAGTGGCCCGGAAAGCCGCCGGCGATGCCTTAGACATGCTGGACCCCAAACCTGTGAAAACTCAGAAAGCCGCGGTCATCCTGACGCCGGATATAGCCTATGCTCTCCTCGGTGGCCTCATCCAGGCCATCAACGGCGAGAGAGTTCTCCAGGGTGCCAGCTTCTTGGGCAAAAAAATGGGGCAGAGAATTGCGTCCGAAATTATTACCATCATTGATGATGGCACCTTAAAAAAGGGAATGGCCAGCTCTCCTTTTGATGGGGAAGGCGTGCCCACCCAGAAAAGAACTATTGTGGAAAACGGTGTCCTGAAAGGATTTCTTTATAATACCTATGCGGCCAGCCGGGCGGGAGTGAAAAGCACTGGCAATGCCACCAGGTCAGGATTTGACAGCTTGCCGGGAATCGGCCCTCACAACTTCTACATCGTTGCCGGGAAGACCACTCCTGATGAAATAATAGCAGCCACTGAAATAGGGCTCCTGGTCAAAGAGGTTACCGGCTACGGTATCAACCCGGTGAATGGCAATTTCAGTGGCGGAGCAGCCGGGCTGTGGATAGAAAAGGGGAAAATTGCTTTTCCGGTAAAAGGCATCACCATTGCCGGAACGGCTGAAGAGATGCTCAACGGAATTGACCTCCTGGGCAATGACCTGGATTTAAGTCGCAGCCTCACCGCACCGACTCTGAGAATAAAATCGCTGCAGATAGGCGGGGAATGAGTTAATCATTTAATTTTTCGGGCAATTTATTTCAGAGTAACCTTTTTCTCCAGGAATCCACCCTTGAGAGAATCATAAATTAGTTTAACTTCTCCTGCTCCCTCCAGCAGCAGCCTGAAATCAACATAACCAAAGCCCGGAATGCCGCTCTCAACCAAAAAATATTTTCCCTTAACAGGAATTGGGTCTACCTGATCCCTGAACCGATCCCGCAACACTCCGGCTGAGATAATTTTAGCCTGGCCTTCAACCCGGACCATATCCGGACGATGCAGTTTTTTCTGAACGGCTAAGTAAGAAATTGAGGGTGTTATTCGTTCATTGGATATCCTGATGTCCACCTGAAAAACTCCGTTTTCCAATTTTTTCACCCTAAGATCTTCATAGCTTAATCTGGGAAGCTGGTCGGCATGATAGAGACAAAAGGCGGCATTGCGATGGCAGGTTTCGGCTAAACGGAAGCTGGCCGGCACCCGGCGACCCATCTTTTTTACACCCCCTATCTCTATTTCTCCATAAAGAGGATGTTTGTAAGGCTTCCAGTCCACCAGTTGTTCGCCCATCAGCACCAATTGATGATACATTATTTCCTCTGGATCACCTCCAGGTCCGAACCTTACATATCTTTCCTGTTCCTCCTCTTCAGACTTTTGGCCCCTGGCTGGCAGCCCTGAGTACTGGTCAAAATCCAGTTCATTGGAGAAGGTGTAAACCCCGAGAAGGTTATAGAGGAAGTCCACAGTGCTTCCGTAGACCGTGTACATATCTTTATAAATTACTATGTAGCGATAACCCGGAAGGATTTTTTCGCCCTTTTTCCCGATAAAATCATAAACCTGACGGTCCTGGGGTAAAATCTCTCCCATGTTCTTGGCTCCCGGGCCTCTGAGTATCATCCCCCCATAATTGTGAAAAGACTGAGCCCCGATGATGTTCGGATGAGCCAGAATAAAATCTCTGATGGCCTTGGTTTCCGGCCAGCAAAAAGGATAAGGTCCAGCACCATTCTGGACATAGTTGGGCTGCCAGTTAAAGCCGAAATTTCGGTTCATATCATACCCGCCGGGCTCATCTTCATTAACCTGTCCATCTCCGTCATTATCCAAACCTTCTGAACCAAGGAGGATGAATTCGCCTTTTTCACCCGGCCGGCAGCGAACCATTATCAGGGGGTTATCAGGGCTGGTCTTGTAATTTCCATGTGGGTCTCTCTTTCTCATATAAGTGATGGACCCGTCACCGTCCAGGTCATCTGGACCATCTTCATCCAGCAAACCATCCCGGTCATCATCATAAGGAATCAGACCGGAACGGGGAGAATCAGAATCGCTGGCCAGATGAAGAAAATAATCACGACTGTCTGGATTCATGGTGGGCACAATGTAAAAGGCTCTATCTTTTAGGAGCTGGTCTACAAAGGCCAATTTTCCGTAATTCTTCAGGAGATAGTAAATCGTATAAAGCGCAACTTCCGTGCCCTGAATTTCATTCCCATGGATGTTTCCATCCATATAAAACCCGGGTTTCTTTTCAGCCGGGCCTGTGGCCGGGTCATTTATGATGACTGCCCAGATCTCCCGTCCCTGATAAGATTTGCCTATGGATTCCAGTTTCATCAACTCAGGATAAGCTTTCTGAAGTTCTTTTAAGGCTACGGTAAGGTCCCGGTGGTCATAGAAATGGTCAAAGCTCAGCCGGACCTCAGTTCTTGATTCTTTTTCCGCGCTTTGGGCTGAGTCATTAAGACCGAATCCTGAGGCTAAGACTAAAAGAATTATCAAGCTTAATATTTTTATTTTGCTCATCATGTCTTTCTCCTAATCAACCTTGATGACTGATTCCAGGACATTCAATTTATTGCTCCAGACCCTTACCTGCAAGCTGGAGCCCTTTTTGGCCCAAATTGTCCATTCTATTTTCTTAGTCTCTCCACCTTGAAGATAGGGGATGGATTCGGTCGGCTTGCCAGCTATAATCTTTTGCTGGTCTTGGAGTTTTAAGCTGACCCTGATAGGATAAGCAGTTAAAGCCCGGCGTCCCTGGGCAGTAGAAGTTGGCAGCCAGCCTTCATTCTGTAAATAAACAGTAACCCGGTAAAGGTCAGACCCAAGTTTTTCAGTTTTAGCCTGTTTGATAGATAACCAGGGTAATCTGGTCATCAGCTTTTGACAGAACTGAACATGAAATTTTAGGGAAGCAGAAAGCTGCTCCGGTGGGGGAGCATATTTAAGGTAAGGGACAAAACCCCCTATTTCCACCTGCCCGAGCTGGGGATGGGAATAAGTTTTCCAAGCAACGAACCCTTTGCCGCTGAGAACTGTGTCTGAATAAGTTAATAGATAGGCTTCCGGGTTTTCATCGCTAGAACTCTTGCTATTGCGGCCGGGCATCTTTTCCATCATCTCGGCCATCTTGGCAGGAGTTATCTGCCCAGACTGGACCATTTTAATCAACATAGCGGCACTGAAATTAGCCGGTGCACCCTGGTCTTTGAGAAATCCAGCTATCTTTTCTTCTCCCAGTGCTAAAAAATCCTCGGAGGACATACTCTTCAGTTTTTCCGGCGTCAAGTCATCCTTCTTTTCTTCCTTTTTGGGTTCAGGAACCTGCCAGAGGTCAAAAGAAAAAGCGGGCACGCCATATTGATAATAGCAAAAAGCGGGGAGGGAACCTTTGCCCACTCCCTTAGCCCTTTTTTCCAGATAATCCAGCCCAGCTTCTTTCAATCCGTTTTTATACTCTTTTTGCAGTTCTTCATAGATCACCTGGTCAGCCTGGTCTAAATTCATGGCCGGTCCGAGGCCTAGGAACGAAGCTACCATATTTTCATCAATTTCCATGCCCCCCAGTATTCCCGAACTTTTCAACACCTCCACAATTTCTTTAAGGCTGTATTCTGTCTCTGGATCCAGACCGAGGTAAGTGGCAAATTGACTCGGCACTTTTACCCGGTCAGCACCGGCTCTGCTCTGTCCGGTCTGCTGCATGTTTAATAAATTGTTCTCAGTGGAAAAGTTAATAACCAGAGCAATATGGGGATGACTAAACATAAATTTAAGGAGAGACTCAGACTCAGACTCGGAAGCTGGATACAGTCCAGACAGCCTCTGGAAATATTCAAAATCATGGGGAAAATTTCTATTAATTTTAACGCCGCCAGGTCCATCTTCATTAAACTGGCCGTCGCCATCATTGTCTGAACCTTCGGTGTAAAGCAAATACTCTCCTTTTTCACCCTTTTTCGGGTCAGCCCGTCTCATAAGCCTTGGTTCTTTGGGATCAATAAGCCAGGAACCTTCTGGAGATTTTACTCTCATCATAGTAATCAAGCCATCGCCGTTAAGGTCCTCTGGCCCATCTTCATCCAGAAGACCATCATTGTCTTCATCTACCGGACGAAGGTTAAAGTCCCTTTCAAATTTAGGAGCGACAAAATAGGCAGCCGTGGCATCAGGATTCAAAAGGGGAATTAGGTAGATTGTCCTCTGATTTAAAAATTCCTTCCAGAATTTATCCTGCTGATAATTGACCAATATAGCTTCAGCCAGCTCACAAGCAGCTTCTGTCCCTGGAAGAAAAAGTCCTTCAGCATTAGCTGTGACCAATATCGCCTGACGCTCTTCTGGCTTCATTTTATCCTTATTGGCTGCTATCTCTAACACATATAGTTCAAGGCCCCCAGCCGATTTACCGACGAGCTCCACCCGGCAAAGATCTGGATACTTGGCAGCCAGGTTTTTCAAGCTGGAAGCAACTTCAGCCGGAGAGCGATACTTAAAATCCTTGGTTTCCGCTGAAATCAACGATGAAGATAAAAAAACGAATCCAACCCAAAAAAATAAAAATCTGATGATTGGCTTGAACCTCTGCATAAATCCTCCTTTTCAAAAGAGTCAATAATAATCAATACGAATTCATTCATCCTTTGGTTTTGACTCTTGTCATGATGTTGGTCGTGACCTGCTCAATATTAATCTGGACCATTCATTTTGATTCTCTTTTTTATTTGAGTTAATTATCTTATAATCTGTCATAAATAATGTAAACAAATATCTGGAGGGTCAAATGAATTCTGGTAAAGCAAGTTTAATGACCAATTTCAGCCATCTCAAGCTTCTGATTTTTTCTACAGCTTTTTTCCTGATGCTTGTCTTCATCTGGCCGGCCCCTGGCTTCTCAGAAACCAGCGAAAAAATCTCTAAAATATTGAACAGTTTTATTACCTGGAGGAATGTCGGGCCAGCCACTCCCGGGGGCCGGACGGTTGATATTGACGTAGTAGAGAAACAGCCTTCAATAATCTATGCCGCGGTGGGACCGAGCGGTGTCTGGAAATCTGAAAACAACGGCCTCAGCTGGTATCCCGTCTTCCAGCGCGAGGCTACAGTCTCAGTGGGTGCCGTAGCCGTAGCTCAATCTTCGCCCAATATCATCTGGGTGGGAACAGGAGAATCAACCTCCCGGAACTCTGTTACTCTGGGCGACGGTGTTTATAAATCTACCGATGGCGGTAAGACCTGGACCAATATGGGACTCAAGGACACCCGGCACATCAGCCGGATAATAATCAACCGAGGAGACCCAAACATCGTCTATGTGGCGGCTATGGGTCATCTCTGGGGACCAAACTCTGAGAGGGGAGTATATAAGACTATAGATGGAGGCAAGACCTGGGCAAAAGTTCTTTACATAAATGAAAATACCGGCATCTGCGACCTGGAAATAGACCCAGCTGATTCTCAGATTATTTATGCTGCGGCTTATGAACACCGACGGATGCCCTACCGCATGATCAGCGGGGGTCCGGGAAGCGGTCTTTACAAATCCTCTGATGGCGGAAATACCTGGAACAGGTTGAAACAAGACTTACCAGAAGGGATAATGGGTAGAATCGGTCTGGCTGTTGCCCGGAGCAAGCCTGGAGTGATTTATGCCCTGATTGAGCATCAGGACCCAGGTATCTGGAGGTCAGAAGATTATGGTCAGACCTGGAAAAGAACCTGTGATGCTAAGACCTATAAAAATGTCAACAATCGGCCTTTTTACTACAGTCAGATTTACGTTGACCCCAGCGACGACCGGACCATCTATGTTCAATCTACCGGTCTTTATGTTTCCAATGATATGGGGCAAAAGTTTAGAGCCATCGGTCAAGGAACTCACTCAGACCATCACGCTTTCTGGATAGACCCTCTGAATCCACTGCACCTAATTGACGGCAATGATGGTGGAATAGATATAACCTATGATGGCGGTAAGAGCTGGTTTCCCGTTACGAGCATTGATGCCGCTGAAGTCTATCAGGTGGGATTTGATTTCAGCCAGCCTTATAGAGTCTATTGTGGACTCCAGGATAATGGCTGCTGGGGAGGCCCCTCCAATTCCTTAGACACCAGGGGAATCCTGAATGAACACTGGGAGTTTATTTCTGGCGGAGACGGCTTCTTCGTCCGACCCGACCCCAAGAACAACTTTATTATCTACGCTAATTCCCAAAATAATGGTTTGGTGAAAAAGGACCTTAGGCATGGGCTGGCCAAGAGTATCAGACCTGAAGCCCCATTGAATGAGCCTCCTTATAGGTTCAACTGGAATGCGCCTATAATGATCTCTCCTCATGATAACAATGTTATTTACTGTGCAGGAAACGTTCTCTTCAAGTCCAGAGATGGGGGATATTCATGGGAAAAAATAAGCCCAGATTTAACCACCAACGACCCCAAAAAAATGATTGATGGCGTTGGCCCTATAACCATGGAAAATAGCGGTGCTGAGGTCCATTGCACAATTACTGCTATAGCTGAATCTCCGGTAAAGCCTGGCATCCTCTGGTGCGGGACTGACGACGGAAATATTCAAGTTTCTCAAGACAGCGGACAGTCCTGGGTAAATGTTACCAAGACCATCCCGGGCCTTCCGAAGAATTCCTGGTGTTCCAGAATTGAGGCCTCTCACTTTGATCCAGGCACCGCCTATGTATCATTTGATAACCACAGAAGCGATGACTACAGTCCTTATGTATATAAAACTACAGACTTTGGCCGCTCCTGGAAATCAATAAAAGCAAACTTACCAAATTTTGGCTGGATTCATGTAATAAGAGAGCACCCGTTCAATAAAAATTTACTATTTGTTGGAACAGAATTTGGAATATATGCATCTTATAACTCTGGGTTAAGTTGGATAGAATTAAAAGGTACAAATCTTCCTACCGTTGCTGTTCATGATATTGCCATTCATCCAAGAGAAAACGATTTGATAATCGGCACCCATGGACGGGGCATCTGGATTCTTGATGATATAAATTACCTAAGCGAATTAAAAGAAGAAATTTTGAACTCCGATTTTTATCTTTTCAGTATAAAGGATACTACTTCTTTTATCATGACCAGCAGGGGAGAGCCTTTTGGAGTTTTTGGCTTTTCAGGTAAAAATCCCGCAGTCGTAGCCAATATAACTTATCTATTAAGAAACGATTTATCCGGAGATTACCGGATAAAAATAATTGACCAGGCTGAAGAAACATTGGTTGAGTTGCCCCTTAATAAGAAAGCAGGTCTGAATCGTACTACCTGGAATCTTCAATTCATACCCAAGGCCAGCGATGGCAAAAAATATGTTATGAGCGGGATAATGAGTATAATGTGCAGCGTCCTCCCTGGCGATTATCAGGTTTTGATAAAATTAGGGGAGAAAGAATATAAAACCGAGCTTAAAGTATTGCCCGACCCCAGATTTTCGTTTGATACTGAGGCGCTTAAACAACAATATCAGGTTGTCGGAGATTTAACCAAAATCAATAACCTTTATGCTAAAGCAGTGGCCGCAGCTAAGAACATATCCAGAAGCCTGGATAGCGTTGAAGCCGAATTAAAAAAGATTGAAGAAGCCAAATCCAGGGTGGCAATTGAAAATTCGTTGAAAGAATTCAGGGGAAAATACCAGGAAGTTTCAGAAATCTTTCAGACAGAGGGAACTCTGGTCGGTTTATCAATTCCCTACAAAGACTTTTTGCGCGGACCCCTTAACCTCAAAATTTTGGCCCTGATGCAGAGTATTGCTCAATTCCCGGGTCCTCCGACGCCCGAAGAAATCAGGCAAGTTAAGGAGATAGGTGATTTGGTTTCAGTAACAATCAACAAATTAAATAATTTCATCCAGCAGGATCTTCCAGAATTTAATAAGTTTCTCCAATCTAATGGAATAAATCAGATAGAGAAACCTAAATTGATTGCTATTAATGACTGATAATAAGAAAAATTCTTATTTTATTTATTTTCAATTATTTATAGATATGTCGGCCAGCCGACTGAAAGTAAATATTTTTTAAAAAAATACTTGTTTTTTTTACTATTTTTGATTATATAATTTTTAGACAATAAAATGCGGAGGATAAATTTGATAATCGCGGTAACCAATCAAAAAGGTGGAGTAGGCAAGACAACAACTTGCATAAATGTTTCTGCTGCTTTGGCCTTTATGGGATATAAAATTCTCCTTGTAGATATGGACCCTCAAGCTCACAGTACTATATCAATTGTTAATAATCCCCACGATATTCCAAAATCTCTTTTTGATGTCTTAATGGATAAAAGCCAGAAGATAGAGGAAGTAATCGTTAGGTCTAATATACCAGGTATGGATATTGCTATTTCCAGAATTTCAATGGCCAAGCTGGAACCAGCATTAATCGGTGAATTTGATGGGCATTACAGACTTCGCGACTCCTTAAATTCAGTAAGGGATAATTATGATTTTATTTTTATTGATACACCACCGACCCTGGGGCTGATTACCTTAAATGCTCTGGTGGCAGCAACCCATATTCTTATTCCTATCCAGTCTTCATATCTGTGCCTTGAGGGAACTGATGATCTTTTAGAAACAATAGATAAAGTAAAAAGGATTGCTAACCCGGATTTGGAGATTCTGGGCGTAATTATCACTCTTCATGACAGAAGAACAAATATTTCCAGGGATGTGGTGGAAAGAATCATCGAAGTTTTTGGCCCTAAGGTTTTTAAGACATACATCTCAAAAAGCGTCAAACTTGAGGAAAGCCCAGCTTACAAGGAAAGTATCTTTACTTTTGCTCCAGATTCTATTGGAGCAATTCAGTATAAACAAATTGCCGAGGAGTTGATAAAACGTGCAAAAAACTAAAAAATCAGGTTTGCCAGATAATTTAATCATGAGGCATGATCCACATTTTGTGGAGCTTCTGGCTTCTAAATCAGCCGCGCCCATAATAAGAATGATTTCAATTGACAGGATTGAGCCCAATCCCAGACAACCCAGAAGCGAGCTGGGAAATATCCAGGAATTGATGGATTCAATAAAGGCTAAGGGCGTTCTTGAACCAATAATCGTCAGGCCGAAGGGTGAAAAGTTTGAAATCATTGCCGGAGAAAGGCGCTATCTGGCCTCAAAGAACCTTGGTCTTAAAGAAATACCATGCATAGAAATGGTGGTTGAAGACCAGGAAGCGATGGAGATATCGTTAATTGAGAATCTCCAAAGAAAAGACCTTGATATTTTTGAAGAAGCCGATGGCCTTAAAGCTTTAATGAATCTATATGGATATAGCCATCAAGACATCGCTGAAAAGATTGGCAAGGCTCGCTCAACCATAACTGAAATCATATCGGTTTCCCGTATTCCAAATCATTTAAGAGATAAACTTAAGAAAGCAGGAATTACCAGCAGGTCTACTATAATTGAAATAGCCAAAATTGATGATGAATCCAATATGGCTAAAGTAGTAGATCAAATTATTGAAAGAAAGCTAACAAGAAGCGATACCAGGGACCTTACAAAGCTATTTAAGGAAAAAGAAGAAAAAGAAAAGCCTAAATACTTTGTATTTAACTATGTACCCAAAGATAATAAGACCTATAAATTAAGAATTGAATTTAAGAAACAGGTCGTTACCAGACAGGAACTTATTAAAATATTAGAAGAGGTCCTTAATCATTTAAGGCTGGAATCAGCTAAGAAAACAGGCGGAAGCCAATTAAGACTTGACCAGGACAAAGAATAAACCTAGCCTGCTTTTATCTATTTATAGCAAAATCAATATAGCTTTATCCCCATACCCAGATATTAGTTTACATAATATAACTTATGCGACACATAATTAGTTTATTTTTTAATTTATTTATTATCAATAAGTTATACTGATTAAAATCCTGTGAATTATTCATCCGACTTATTTTTGGGCAATTGTGGAAATTAGACCTATCCCTATGGCGAATGATAAACTCAACGATGATTCCAGGCTTAAAATAACCTATCTATAAGAATGTTTTTTACATTAGTAAAATTGATAAAAAACTCTTGAACCAAAGCGAATTTTAGGAAGTTGATTGAAATTTATTTTTAAGTCGATAATCTTTATCTTTTATCGCCAAGCATATTTAACAAAGAATGAATTTTTACCACTTATCGGGCTTCCCCAAGATATCAGCCTGTGCACAAAGAATTAGCGTGGCGCCGACAACGATCAGTTCTAAGCACTGGCTATTTAAGTTTTTATTACTTATAAAACGTATAAAACTTTTGCCTTTAAGTTTTATTCTAGGCAGTAGACAACTACTCTAATAAAAAGATGCTATGCCTTAATTTCGCATTTTTTGTACAGTGTCCAGCCCAATATCCCCTCAGGTCCGGAAAACACAGAAAATATCCTGGAATCAAAAGAAAACTATGTACTTATAAAATTAAAATAAGCCGACTATCAAAAAATAATTGATAATAGGCTTTGGTAAATTCTTTTAATGATACCTGTTTAATAATAATTGATTTAGATTAGATAATTCATTTATTATCAATAAGATAGAACAATAATTAATATATCTCATTTAATATCAATAATTTATAATAATTTATTCAGGCCCGACTTCCTCAAAATCTTAGCTTTTGAAGAAAATTTAATCTTGTTTTGACTACCTTAAATATTATAAGCCCAAATATTGATAACTCAATGATTTTAATAGAGTTTGGCAAAATACAGCTTGTTCTTTATTGCTTTATTTACAAGCCTTTACTCATAGCTTCAAGAAAATCGGCATTGGTCTTGGTCTTGGACAGCTTCTCCAGCAAAAGTTCCATAGCCTCTACCTCATTAAGCTGACTGAGAATTTTGCGTAGGATCCAGATGCGGTTTAGGTCTTTATCTCCTATTAGCAGTTCTTCCTTGCGCGTGCCGGACCGGCTTATATCAATTGCCGGAAAGATTCTCTTGTCAACCAGACGACGGTCAAGATTAATTTCCATGTTGCCCGTACCCTTAAATTCTTCAAAAATGACGTCGTCCATTCGGCTTCCAGTATCAATCAGGGCTGTGGCCACGATAGTCAGGCTGCCGCCTTCTTCAATTTTTCTGGCTGAACCGAAGAATTTTTTGGGTTTATTCAGGGCATTGGCATCAATTCCGCCCGAGAGAACCTTACCCGAAGGTGGAACAATAGCATTATGAGCCCGGGCCAGTCTGGTTATTGAATCTAAAAGGATAACCACGTCTCTCTTCAATTCTACCAATCTTTTAGCCTTTTCCAGGACAATGTTGGCTACTTGAACATTTCTGGTGGGAGGCTCATCAAAAGTTGAAGCCACCACCTCTCCGTTGACACTTCTCCTAAAATCTGTAACTTCCTCCGGTCGTTCAGCTACTAAGAGGACTATCAGAAAGATTTCCGGGTGATTCTTCTCTATAGATTTAGCAATAGTTTTTAAGAGCGTAGTTTTTCCGGCCCGGGGCGGAGAAACTATCAGTCCCCGTTGCCCCTTCCCTATCGGTGTTAATAGCTCCATTACCCTGGCGTTCATATTCTTGGCATTTCCGTCCTGTAGTTTGATCAATTCAAAAGGATAAACTGGCGTCAGTTGTTCAAAATAGACATTCCTCCGGGCTTCCAGGACCACATCGGGATGGAGGAAATTTATGGCTTCTATCTTAATCAAAGCAAAATACTTTTCACCGTTCTTGGGAGGCCTTACGACCCCAGAAATAGTATCGCCTGTTCTCAGCTGAAATTTTCTAATCTGGGAAGGCGAAACATAGATGTCATCAGGACTGGGCAAGTAGCTGAATTCAGGAGCTCGTAAAAAGCCAAACCCATCTTCCAGACATTCTAGGACACCTTCCGAAAAAAGAAGCCCCTGTTTCTTAGCTTGAGCTTCAAGGATTTTGAAAATTAGATGATGACGGCTGAAATTTTCTATCTCCTCTTCTTCCAGCCCCAGGGAGGTAGCAATCTTTTTTAGGGCAGGAATCTCTTTTTCTTCCAGGTCAATCAGACTGTATTCTTTCATCTTTTACACCTCACTTTATGAATTTAGCCTAAATTTATTTTGAGGAATCTTTTCAGCGATAAATCTCTTTCAATTGGTCAATTCTGGCTCTTTGGTTACGGTTGTCTTTTCCGTTTCAGCTACCTCTGAAATAGCTTTTTTCTCCGGCTCTTTCGGTCCCGGTTTCGCTTTCAATTCCTTGATCAGGGCTATTTTCAGGACCTGGTCCATGTTTTCAACCAGATGAATTTTTAGGTTCTGCTTTAATTTTTTGGGCAGATCCTTGAGGTCAGGTTTGTTATCTGCGGGCACGATAACTTCAGTAATTCCTTCTCTAAAAGCAGAAAGGAGTTTCTCTTTTATTCCGCCCACAGGCAAGACTTTGCCTCTCAGGGTAATTTCTCCACTCATGGCCACTTTTTTGCTTACCGGTATCTCAGTTAATAGAGAAATGATGGCCGTGGCGATGGTGATACCAGCTGAGGGCCCTTCTTTGGGAGTGGCGCCTTCCGGCACATGGATATGAATATCAAAATTCTTTTCCAGTTCTTTTCCCAGATTAAGTTCATACAGTTTGCCGCGGACATAACTATAGGCAGCTTGAGCCGATTCTTGCATGATCTCACCCAAGTGCCCGGTTAAGGTCAAATTGCCCTTACCTTGAATCTTGGTGGCTTCAAAGGTCAGTAATTCTCCACCGAATTCTGTCCAGGCCATCCCCAGGGCCACACCAATCTCATCCTGGCGATCAATTTCCAGTCGGCGATATTTGGGAATACCAAGGTAATTCTCTACCGATTTGGGAGTCAACTTTTCATGATATTCCTTGCCCTTGGTCACCACCCTCTTGACCATCTTGCGACAGATGGAAGTAATCTCTCTCTCTAAGTTTCTAACCCCAGCCTCTCGGGTATATTCTCTTATGATTTTCAGGATAGCCTGGTCTGTGAATTCCAGGTTCTGAGAGCTCAAGCCGTGGGCTTTAAGCTGCTTGGGAATAAGAAACTGTTTAGCAATCTGAAGTTTTTCATCTTCGGTGTATCCAGGAAGTCTTATCACTTCCATCCTGTCCAGTAAAGCTCTTGGGATGGGATCAATAGAATTGGCGGTTACGATGAACATCACTTGAGAGAGGTCAAAATCGGTATCAATATAATGGTCAAGGAATTCCTTATTCTGTTCGGGATCCAGAACTTCCATTAGAGCGGCAGCCGGGTCCCCGCGGTAATCCATGCTCATCTTGTCCACTTCATCCAGCAAAAAAACCGGATTTTTGGTCCCGGCTCGCTTTATCATCTGGATGATTCTTCCAGGATATGCCCCGATATATGTTCTTCTATGACCCCTGATTTCAGCTTCATCCCGGACACCGCCCAAAGAAAGCCTAATAAACCTTCTACCGGTGGCCCTAGCAATTGATTTGCCCAGAGAGGTCTTACCAACACCCGGCGGACCGATAAAGGCCAAGATTACTCCTTTGGGATTCTTAACCAGCTGTCTGATGGCCAGATATTCCAAAATTCTTTCTTTTACTTTTTCTAATCCATAATGATCTTCATTCAGAATTCTTTCAGCCTCTTTTAAATCGCGCTTTTCCCGGGATTTCTTGTTCCAGGGCAAGGAAATCAACCAGTCCAGATAATTTCGGCTAACCGTGGCTTCTGCCGACATCGGAGGCATGGTCTCCAACCGTTCTATTTCTTTTAAGGCTTTTTCCTGGGCATCGGGTGGCATCTGAGCCGCAGAAACTTTCTTCCTCAATTCCTCAATCTCATTGGGTTGTTCTTCCTTCTTAAACTGTCCACCAGGAATGAAAGTTCTCTGTCCGGACTCCTTGCCTGCTCCCCTTCTTCTGGAAGATGAAGGCGAAACTTCCCTTCCCATAAAATTTACCAGCGATTCCTGAAGCAAGAATTTAAGACGGCTCAATCTCTCTCTGGTATTTATAGTCTCCAGTAAGTTCTGTTTTTCCTCCAGGGGCAGATAAAGATGAGAAGAAATGATATCAGCGATGCGGTCTGTGGTATTCTCCCTCAGGGCGGGTATGATAGAATCCAGGTTGGCACTCTGGTTTATTTTCAGATATTCTTCAAAGAGAGCCAGGACTTTTTTCAGCAGGTCCTGGGTCTCGGAAGAATTATCCTCAATTTCTTTTACCACTTTGGCCAGGATCTGATAATAAGGATAGGTGCTGACAAATTCTAAAATCCGGGCTCGGTTTAACCCCTCAACAATAACTTTCATGTTCCTTTCATCAGTTTTAACGGTCCGGATAATCCTGGCCGTGACGCCCATAGTGTAAATGTCGCGGGGCGAAGGGTTATCCAGGCTGGCATCAATTTGAGCAGCCAGGAAAATCAGTTTATCTTTCTCATAAGCCTTTTCCAGAGCCTTTATTGATGAAGGGCGACCAACGACAAAAGGGACCAGCGTGGCTGGAAAAACGACCAGATCCCTCAGCGGAATCAGCGGTACGTTCTTGACCAGTTCAGAATTTTCGGGTGATTCAGTCATTTTTAGGCTCCAATTACCTGTTTATATTTATCATAGCTTAACCTTTCTTCCTCCACTATTTCTCTGGTAATCACGATTTTGACCGATCTCTTTTGAGATGGCAGATAGAACATCAAGTCCAGCATTAAATCCTCTATAATGGCTCTCAAACCCCTGGCTCCCAACTTTTTTTCAATGGACTTTTCAGCGATGGCCAGCAGAGCCTCCTGGGTGAATTCCAGTTCCACACCCTCCATCTCAAACAGCTTTTGGTACTGTTTTATGATAGCATTTTTAGGCTTGGTTAGTATATCTATCAGATGGTCCCGGTTCAATTCGTGAAAAACCGCCACTACCGGAATCCGTCCCACCAGCTCTGGAATCAAACCAAATTTAATCAGGTCCTCTGGCATCAAGTGGTGGTAAATATCCTGGTTATCAGCTAGGCCTTTTTTGAATTCAGCCTTAAAACCAACCGTAGCTTTACCCAAACGTTGAGAAATTATCTTATCCAGGCCGATAAAGGCTCCGCCACAGATGAACAGGATGTCTGTGGTATCAATCGGAATAAATTCTTGATAAGGATGCTTTCGGCCACCTTGGGGTGGGACGTTAGCTACCGTCCCCTCTATTATCTTTAATAAAGCTTGCTGAACTCCTTCACCTGAAACATCACGGGTAATAGAGGGGCTATCATTTTTTCGGCTTATTTTATCTATTTCATCAATATAAACAATCCCCTTCTGGGTTTTTTCAATATTTCCCTTAGCCGCTTGAAACAGCTTTAATATCACATTCTCTACATCCTCTCCCACGTAGCCGGCTTCGGTCAGGGTGGTAGCGTCAGCCATAGCAAAGGGCACAGAAAGCAATCTGGCCAGGGTCTGGGCCATCAGAGTTTTCCCCGTTCCTGTAGGACCGATGAGCAAGATGTTGCTCTTAGTAATCTCTATGTCGTTCTGACTCCGGGACTGGTTGATTCTTTTATAATGGTTATAAACTGCGACCGATATTTTCTTTTTGGCTTCTTCCTGTCCGATTATGTATTCATCCAGAGCTTTCTTTATCTGCATAGGGGTCGGAAAAGATTCTTTCTTCTGCTTGATTTCCAATTCTTTGGAATGGTCGGTTACCAGGATAGTATGAGCTATTTCCACACAGTTATCACAAATATAGACACCCTGGGGACCAGCAATCAGTCTTCTGACCTGGGTCTGGGTCCGATGACAAAAACTGCATTTGACCACGGTTGAATTTTGATTGTTAGCGACCATTTTATTCTTTCAGCCCTCAAGACTCCTGAGGAGCCAATTAAGCTCAGACGAGAGTCTCATTCCTGGAACTGATAATCTGATCAATCAGGCCATATTCTTTGGCTTGAGCGGGAGTCATGATGAAATCCCTTTCTACGTCCACCTGTATTTTTTCCAGCGGCTGGCCAGTATGCCTGGCGATTATCCCATTTAAGCACTCTCGCATCCTGAGTATTTCCTTGGCCTGGATGGCCAGATCGCTAGCCTGGCCCTGAAATTCCCCAAAAGGTTGATGCAAGATAATCCTGGCATTAGGCAGAGAAAATCTCTTGCCTTCTGTGCCGGCAGCCAGCAAAACTGCAGCCATACTGGCAGCTTGGCCGAGGCAAATAGTAGTAACAGGAGCAGTTATAAATTGCATGGTATCATAGATTGCTAACCCGGCCGTAATACTACCTCCCGGAGAATTTATATAAAGAGAAATATCTTTATCATTGGCCTCGGCTTCCAAATAAAGCAACTGAGCGATAACCAGATTGGCCATCTCATCGGTAATCTCAGTGCCAAGAAATATGATTCTGTCTTTTAATAATCTAGAATAGATATCATATCCGCGCTCGCTGCGACCGTCTGATTCAATAACAAAAGGAATTAAGGCCATGGGGGAAGCTTTATTTTATTATAATCCTCTCACTTAAAAAGTCAACCGTTTTTCTCAAGAGAAGGTTTAACTTCCACTCTTCTTCCCTGTTATCCTGGCTTAAGGCGCTTTTCAGCCGGTTAAGAGGCAGGTTGCGTTCCTCAGCCACTTTTTTCAGTTCTTCCTCAAATTCCGAATCAGAAATAGCCAAACCTTCCTTCTCGGCTATTTTTCGGAGCAGGATATGATTCTTTAGGCTGCTTTCAGCCTGGTGACGAGCTTGATCATAAATCCTCGGCCAGAGTTCTTCTGGAATTTTCTTAAGCTCTTCGGGCCTGAATTGCCGGCTGATGATGGCCTGGGCTTCCTCCTTAACCATGCTCTCGGGGATAACCAGTTTGACCTCAGCCGCCAGCTTTTCTAAAAATTCATTTATTACCTTATTATTTAGTTCGGATTGCTGGTGTTTGATCAGGTCTTGACGGATTTTATCTTTAAGAGCTTCCAGGCTTGGGGTTTCGTCCACCGTTCGGGCAAAATCATCATTAAGCTCTGGTAATCTTTTTTCTTTTATTTCTAATATCTTAATGCGGTATTCAATTTCTTTCCCCGCAAATTTCTTCTGTTGATAATCTTCTGGATATTTAACCGCAAAGCTCTTTTCCTCTGCGATCTGCATTCCCGGAAGAACCTCGTTAAGTTTGGGCTCATTATCGGCATGTCCAGCCAAGACTACAATTTTCTCTACCGGCATGAATTTCTTGCTGGCCAGATCTTTCCCCTGAATTTCCAGAACGACATAATCCCCGTCTTGCACTCCCCTATCGGTTATGGGCAAATATTCAGCTGCGTTTTCTCTTATATTGTTCAGGACCCGCTCCACCTCGGCTTCATCAAGTTTAACTTCTTCTGCCTTAATTTTCTTTTCCAGATAACCGCCAGGAAGTTCAAATTCTGGCCAGACTTCAAAGGCTACCTGGAATTTAACTCCTTTTTCCAGGTCAAATTCTACTGATTTAACGGTAGGCATATTAACCGGAACAACCTGGAGGCTTTCCAGCTTTTTTCTCAAACTTTCCGGAATCAGATGGTCCAGAACCGTTTCCTGGATTTCAGCCTCAAACATTTTCTGAACCATATCTTTTGGGGCATGTCCCTGGCGAAATCCAGGGAGCTTCACTCGCCCGACAAAATCCTTTAGCACTTTTTCATATTCTTGCTTAACCTCATCAGGGGGGATCTCCAGGTAAAGCTCACGGACCGTAGGGCTGATTTCCTTCAAGGATTCATAGTTTTGATCTTGTGCCATATTTTTGCCTCAACATAAATTTATTTCCCACAAAACAACCAGAAAATTTTATTTTACCTTATCTAAGGTAAATGGGCAGAGCGGGAATCGAACCCGCACTCCTTATTCAGGAACTAGGTCCTAAGCCTAGTGCGTCTGCCAATTCCGCCACCTGCCCATTATCAGCAATGATTATCATGATGCTTATTTTTCTGGCGGAAGGTTAGAATTATAAATACCACAGATCAGACCTAGAGTCAATCCAGGCCTTTGGGGAGAATTATCAACCAAGGGCTACTTTATCAGCTTGCTCAAACGGGTGGCCAGAGCTGGATCCAGCCGCTGGAGAATTTTAAGAACTTCCCTGGCGCTGTAATTATCATTTAAATTGATATAAGTAATGGCCAGGTTATATTGGGCAGCGGCATCGTTTGGTTTTAGCTGAACAGATTTTTCCAGAAAAGGCAGGGCTCTTTCAAAGTCCTTCAGGAACATATATTCCAGACCGACATTCAACCAACCCAGCGGGTCATCAGGGGCCAGAGCGTTATATTTCTTGAAAGCCTCTACTGCTTCCTGATGCTTATTCATCTTGCTATAGACCAGGCCTAGGTTGAACCAAGCGTAAGTATAATTATCCTTAATTGCCAAACAATCATTCAGGGTTTTGACCGCTTCTTCCAGCCGATTAAGCTTGAAATACATGATCGCTAGATTATAGATGGCCATCTCATTTTTGGGATTTAACTCTACTATCTTTTGAGCTGCTTCTATCGCCTGGTCATACTTTTCTGCCCGGTCATACATCTGCAAAATCTGGCCGTAATAGGTCATCTCATCTCTCTTATTTATCTCAGCCAGCTTCTTAAAAACGGCCTCGGCTTCCTCATAGCGCTTGGTTTCAGCCAAGAGCTTAGCTAGATTATAATTACAATTGATATCGTTCGGGTTTATTTTCAGGGCTTCCTGATAAGCAGAGATAGCTTTCTCGGGCTGGTTCAATTTGACATAAGTCTGAGCCAGCTTCAGCCAGCCGCTCCAGGGATTGGGCGGAGCAGAGGCCACATATTTTTGGTAGTTTTCGGCGGCCCGTCCAAGATCCTGCAATTCTTCATAGGCTGTGCCCAGCTCAAAATATATTTCTTTGGCTTTCACCCCGTTAGCAATTGCCTTTTCCAGTTGTTCCGTAGCTTCCTTGTACTTCTGCTCCTTTAATAAATTCAAGCCAAGGCCATACAGAGCCTCAGGATGATTCGGCTCAAGCAATAAGGCCCTAGCATAATTTTTGTAGGACTCGCTATTATTAGCCAGCCGAAAATAGGCTTTACCCAATAAGATATAAGCTTCCAAGTCTTCGGGTTTGCTCTTGATGTATTTTTCCAGATAAACTGTAGCCATCCCCGGCTCATTGAGCAAGGCGGCTCCCTTGCCTATCAGAAAGGCTCCTTCGGGTGAGTCCTGATAGTTTTCCTTCACCGCTGCTTTTAATTCTACGCCCTTGGCCAGACGGTTCATATCAAGAACTGGCTCAATCGGAACTCCGAACTTAACCCCGGGCCCAAAGACCAGAGCCATTCCGACCACTTTTCCACTATCATCAAATATGGGTGCCCCGCAGGCGGGCTTTTCCAGGCTCATAGTCACATCAAGAATCCTGACTCTGGGGGGAGATAATTCCAACCAATCTTTAAGCTTTCCCTCCGAGATCACTATCCTTCCGGCAATCTCAGTCATGGCAAAAAGCCGGCTGTCGGAGTTGATTTGATCGCTCTTTCCCAAGGGAATTGGGTCAACCTTTCCTTTAATTCGGAGAAGAGCTAAATCAAAACTCTTATAAAGGGCAATTATTGACTCAACTCTGGCTTTCTTGCTGGAAATCGTAGAAATTTCAGCTTCTGCAGCCTGTGAAATTAGATGATAAGGGACAACCACCTGATTCTCACCGATGGCAAATCCTGTGCCTTCCCCAACTACTGTTTTATTCGCATCCCAGGCGATAATGGTGATTATGCCGGAGGAATACTTGGACAGGAGACTATCCGCCTCCTGGTTCTGAGGGTAAACCTGTTGACCAAACAGCAGAAAAATGGCTAAGCAAAATATCCGCTGAAAAGTCTTTTCCATCATGCCTCCTTCTTTTCTAACAAAAAAATATATTATCTACTTTATGAAAGTCAAATCCTTTATAATTAGTCTAAAAAATGCCTAAATATTGGAAACGAATATCCTGGATTTTAACCGTTTTGATTTCAGGTATTATCCTGGGCGGAGTATTTATTCCCCCGTTGCTCATTGTTCAGAAACCGGAACTGGCTCAATTTTTTTATTCACTCTATGCTTCATTATGCCATCAGCAAGCTGAAAGATGTTATAGAATTCTGGGCCAACCTCTGGCAGTTTGCAGCCGTTGTCTTGGTATCTATTCTGGTTTTTTCTTTTTTTCTCTGGTCTACCCTATACTGGGTCTGAGATTGAAAAACTGGGCCCGCTCGCGACCTTATCTTATTCTGATAGCAGCCATCCCCATGGTTTTGGACGTAGTTGGGGGGTTGTTCAGAATCTGGTCTTCTCCCCTTATGGTCAGGTCAATTACCGGTTTTTTCTGGTCTTCCACTCTACCTTTTTTCTGGTTTCCAGCCCTTGAGGAACTATGGCCAAAGGAAAAATAAGACCCAAGAATTTGCACTCTAACCTTTTTTTTCATAATATTAAGCCTATACTTTAGAAGAGATAAGATGAAATCCCCAGAACAAAACTATCTTGGGCCCGCTCTGATAGGAGGTGGGCTGGCGGGTGTAATCTCTGCTGTCCCCTTTCTAAACTGTCTTTGCTGCCTCTGGATAATTGCCGGAGCAGTCTTTTCCTGCTATCTACTGGCTGGGTCAGCTAAGAAAAATAAGATTACTTTAGGGATCAACGATAGTCTCCTGGTAGGCACTCTCTCCGGCGTCTGGGCCGGGCTGGTTAACACCTTCATTGAAATTCCTCTGACCCCTATCTATCAGAATGTAGCCAGGAGATTCATGGAAAGCCTGTCCCGGTTTGTGGAAGAAATGCCAGAAGGCTGGGAGAAAATCTTACAGGTGAGGTCGCAGGGCTTCTCTATTTCCTTTCTAATTCTTAATCTGCTATTATCTTGTTTGATTTTTGGCTTTTTTGGAGCTCTTGGTGGCTTGGTAGGCTTTTCCCTCTTTAAGCCATCATCAGGAGAGAGAAATGCGCAGACGGCTCAAGACCAGAGTAATAGTCAACCCGGCTTCTAATCATGGCCGGACCAGACATCGCTGGCAAGAAATTAAAGAAGCCTTGAAAGGTTTTTTCAAAGATTTCAAGTATGATTTTACTGAAAAACCCTTTCAGGCCACAGAACTGACCAGGGAAGCCTTAAAAGAGGGAACCGAGCTCCTGATCGGTGTAGGCGGTGACGGAACGGTCAATGAAATAGCTAACGGGTTTTTTGATAATCAAAAAATCATCAACCCTGAAGCCAGTCTGGGCATTGTCCCCTCAGGCACTGGCTGCGACCTGACCAGGAGTCTCAACATCCCCAGAAATTTAAGAAATGCCGTTAAGTTTATCTCCGAAGCTCCAGACCAGCGGATAGACGTTGGGCAAGTTGTTTATTCCGACCCGAATGGACTTACCTCAAACCGCTATTTCCTCAACATTGCTGACTTCGGACTGGGAGGCGAGGTGGTGCGGAAAGTCAATGAAGAAAGGTTAAAGCGCAAGGCCTCCTCCTACATTCGCTGTTTAATTGAAACCATGCTGTCTTTCAGGGGACACGAAGTAAGGGTTATGGTAGAGGGTCAGGAAAAGGCCTGCGGCCAATATCTCATCGGAGCCATAGCTAATGGCCAGGTCTTTGGCAAAGGCATGAAGGTGGCTCCTAAGGCCAGGCTGGATGATTGTTTATTTGACCTGATTCTGGTCAGAAGCTTGAGATTTCTTGAGTTCTGTCTGCACGGCTGGAAGCTGATTAACGGAAGCCATCTTTCTTACCATAAAGTCACGATGTTAAGAGGAAGTCACATCCAGGTCTTTCCTCTCAGACCGGAACCGGTCCTGATTGAAGTTGACGGAGAGCAAATCGGCCATTTGCCCGCTTCTTTTAAGATAATACCCAGGAGCTTACCGGTAAAAGGATTCCTGAAAAAAAGTTAAACAGAGAGCTAATTTCAATCGGTCCTTTTCTGCAGATAAAAAGGATTATTGGTCAAACAGAGACGGCCGTTCTGATCATAATAGCGATAGATAATGGTCTTGGTCTTGATATAAGATCGTTTATACTCAATTCTTTTCAGATAATTCCTGGTCTCAGGATAAGGAGGAACACCGTTGTGTTTTTCCACAGCCATCTGACCGGCATTATAAGCGGCCAGAACCAGGTTCCTATCTCCCTTATACTGCTTGATCAGATCTTTTAAGTATTTGATTCCGCCTTCAATATTCTGTTCCGGGTCTAACAGATTGATGACCCCATATTTCATGGCCGTCTCGGGCATCAACTGCATCAACCCCAAGGCTCCTTTTTCCGAGACAGCAAACTGATCATAATTGGATTCAGCTTTGATAACGGCATGCACCAGATCAGCCGGCACCCCATGTTTAGCAGCCAATTTCTGGATGATAGTATCATATTGAGCTTTTAGTTCTTCCTGCCTGGAACTGGGGTAACAGCGAAGAACTAAACAGAAAACAAGGGCTAAAACTGGAATACATTTTCGCACTTCTTTTCCCGCCATTCTGTCTATATCTTAAGATAGATCATTCTTCCCCGACAATCACCTTTTAGGGTGATTTTATAAAAGTTTTTGTAGAAGTTCAAATCCCTTCTTCAGAACTCGGTCAATGTATTCGGGACGGGTTCCGCCAGCCTGGGCGAAATCGGGTCTTCCCCCTCCCCCGCCCCCGATTTCTGGAGCCAGGTCTTTGATAATCTTGTTGGCCTGAATTCTACTGGTCAGGTCAGGAGTAACCGCCACCACCAGGTAAACCCGACCCTCAGAAGTAGAGGTCAACAATATTATCCCCGAACCAATTTTTTGTTTGAGGCTATCCGCATAATTCCTCAGAGCTTCAATATCTATGCCCTCAAATTTCTGACTTACCAGTTTTATTCCTTTAATTTCTTTTACATTCATTTCAGGAGACTGCCCAGCCTGATGCAGCAATTTTTGCTTCAGTTTTCTGATTTCTTCTTCTTTTTCCTCAACCTGTTCTATTAACTTGGCTGCTCTGGTTTGAAGCTCCTTCCGGCTGACCTTGAACAATCCTTCCAGCTGTCTTAGCTCCTTTTCTAATTCCTCCAGATAATTAAAAGCTTCTTCTCCCGTTACGGCCTCAATCCGACGCAAGCCTGCGGCCACGCTGGACTCAGAGATGATCTTAAAGAGACCTATTTCCCCACTATTCCTAACATGAATTCCTCCGCAGAGCTCCTTGCTGAAATCTCCCACTCTCACCAGCCTGACCTTCTCTCCATATTTTTCTTCAAAAATGGCCATAGCTCCTTCAGCCAGGCCTTCCTCCAGAGTGGTAATGGTGGTGGTCACGGGCAAGTTTTCTCTTATCTTTTCATTGACCAACTGTTCTACTTTTCGGACCTCTTCATCGCTTAAAGCGGCAAAGTGGGTAAAATCAAACCTCAGTCTCTTAGGGCTAACCAAAGACCCGGATTGCCGGACATGGTCTCCCAGAATCTGGCGCAAAGAAGCATGCAGCAGATGGGTGGCAGTATGGTTCCGGCTGATAGCCTTTCTCCGGGCTGAATCAACCACCGCTTCCACCAGCTGACCCGGTTTCAATTCCCCAGTTAAGACCTTTAAGTTATGGATTATCAACCCGGGAAGGGGAGCAAAGCTATCCTCAACCAATCCGGAAAAATTAGAACTCTTGATGATGCCCGAATCGCCAACCTGACCGCCGGCTTCAGCATAAAAAGGGGTAAGAGACAAAATTACCTCTCCCCTTTCTCCTTCTCTGAGAGAATTCACTGATTGGCCATTCTTGATTATGGCTAAAACTTCTGTCTCTTCTACCGCTTCTTGATCATAGAAAACCGGTTTTATTTTCAGATTCTTATAATTCTGATAGACAGATTTTTCTTTGACCCGAGCCTCACCTTCCCAGGACTGCCTGGCCCTCTCCCGCTGTTTAGCCAGTTCTCGTTGGAAACCGGTTTCGTCAACTTCCAGATTTTTCTCCCTGGCCAGCTCCTGGCAGAGGTCAAGGGGAAAGCCAAAGGTGTCATAAAGCTTAAAGACTTTATCACCAGGAATTACCCGTTGGCCGGCAGAAAGAGTTTCTTCAGCAAATTGCTCAAAATAGCGCAGTCCGGAACTGAGGGTATAGGCAAAACGTTCTTCTTCAGCCAAGCAGACCCGGCTGATATAGCTCTGGCTGGACATCAATTCTGGGTAAGCATCCTTCATTATATCAATTACTGTACTGGCCAGCCGGTAGAGAAACGGTTTTTCTAACCCCAGAAGATTTCCCCGACGATAAGCTCTCCGGATCAGTCTTCTCAGAACATATCCCCGACCTTCATTGGCCGGATTTACTCCATCTCCTATTAAAAAGGTTATGGCCCGGATATGGTCGGCGATAATTCTGATGTAAACATCGGTTTCACCGCCCGCAGGATATTCCTGCCCGGTTTCATTTATGATGGCCTTGATCAAGGGAGAGAAAAGGTCCGTATCAAAATTACTCTTTTTATTCTGCAATACAGCGGCCATCCTTTCCAAACCCATTCCGGTATCTATGGAGGGACGGGGCAAAGGATGCATCTGACCCTTCTCATCCTGAAAGAATTCCATAAAGACCAGATTCCAGAGCTCCACAAATCGGTGGCTCCCGCTGGCGATCAGATCATAAGGAACTCCGGCTTCTAATTCTTCCCCAAGGTCATAGTGGATTTCAGAGCAGGGGCCGCAAGGACCTGTTTCACCCATGGCCCAGAAATTATCTTTTTTGCCGAAGCGGAAAATCCTCTTTTCTTCAATCCCGATTTCTTTATTCCAGATTTTAAGGGCTTCCTCATCATTTTCATAGACGGTGATATAGAGCTTTTCTCTGGGCAACTTATAGACTTCGGTAACCAGTTCCCAGGCATAAGCGATGGCTTCTTTCTTAAAATAATCCCCAAAGGAAAAATTGCCCAGCATCTCAAAGAAAGTGTGGTGTTTGGGTGTCCGCCCCACCTGTTCCAGGTCATTATGTTTTCCGCTGACTCTCAGACATTTCTGAACCGTAGCTGCCCGGTTATAACTTCTTTTTTCCAGCCCTAGAAAGATATTCTTGAACTGGTTCATCCCGGCATTGGTGAAAAGTAAAGTGGGGTCGTCCTTGGGGATGAGAGAAGAACTGGGAACTATCCGATGTCCTTTTTTCTCAAAAAATTCCAGAAAAGCAGTTCTGATTTCATTTGCTTTCATCATCCTTTAACTTTCCTCTTCACTCCCTCCTTCAACTCTTTCTACTTTAACCATTTCTTTTTCCATCTGTTCCAGAGCAATATCCAAGGTGGATTGAACTCCCATAACCCTCAACTTAAAAGCATCTGGATTTGATGAATATTTTATGCCTTGTTCAAAGGAAATGTAGCCATCCCGGTAGAGCTGATAAATTGACTGGTCAAAGGTCTGCATTCCATACTGCGAAACACCCGTGGCGATAGCATCTCTTATTAAGCCAGTCTTTTCTTTATCAGCAATACACTCCTGAATGTAAGGAGTTGAAACCATTACTTCCACTGCCGGTACCCGGCCCTGCTCATCCATCCTGGGAACCAGACGCATGGAAATTACCGCCTTCAAAACGCTGGCCAGCTGTAATCTGACCTGACGCTGATGGTGAGGGGGATAAGTAGAGATAATTCGGTTGATGGTTTCTGGAGCATCCAGGGTATGCAGGGTGCTCAAAACCAGGTGGCCAGTTTCAGCCGCCAGGAGAGCAGTTTCTATGGTTTCCAGGTCTCTCATTTCGCCAACCAGAATGACATCCGGGTCCTCACGCAGACAGGCTCTCAAGCCGCGAGAAAAGCTCAAGACATCCATACCCACCTCTCTCTGGCTGATGGTACTTTTCTTATCCTTATGCAAATATTCAATCGGGTCTTCTATGGTGATGATGTTTTCCCGCCGGTAAGTATTGATGTAATCAATCATGGCCGCCAGGGTGGTAGTCTTGCCGCTTCCAGTGGTTCCAGTGACCAGCACCAGACCTCTCGGATAGAAGGCGATTTTTTCCAGGACCTCTGGCAAAAGCAACTCTCTGATGGTCCTGACTTCCAGCGGGATAATTCTCAGAGAGATAGCCAGCGTCCCCCGCTGATAATAAATGCTCCCTCTGAAGCGGCCAAAGCCTGAAAGGCTATAAGCCAGGTCAACGTCAAATTCTTCTTTAAGCTTTTGCTTTTGATAATCAGTCATAATCTGATTGGCTAGATCTTCTGTGTCTTCTTTGGCTAATCGGGGAAAGCCAACCAGAGGAATAAGGGTGCCATGGACCCTGATCATCGGATGGTTTCCGGCCTTTAAGTGCAAATCTGAAGCATCCCTCTCAATAGCGATTTTTAAGAGATCATCAATAATCATCTAACCCTCCTGAAAGCTTTTTTGCTTAAAACAGGCCCACTATCAGGCTTAAGGAAGACAAAACGATTCTTTCTTTTCATCCTAACCTTCTCGGTTAAAAAAACATTTTTGCTGGGCCCTGCCTACCAAGATCATACCTTCAAATTAAAATTATAGTATATCAGGAAAATTTCAATGTCAATTTAATTGCCTGTAGCTGGTTCAAAGAGGAAACAACTCAGATATTTTCTCCGCAATATGGGCAGACCTTGGTTTTGGGGGGCAGGGGCCGATGGCAATTCCAGCAGAGGTCGGATTTTCTCTGCTCCCGGGCTTTGATCCGAGCAAAGATATCCTCAAGCTCGGTAGTTTTCTCTTCTTTCCCCTTAATCCTGGATAGCTCTCTGATAATTTCTGATGCGGACTGAATTCTATCTTCAATCTTAGCCGCCAAGCATCTCATAATCAGGACATCAACTTCTTTAGGAATTTTCATATTCTTAAGACGGGGTGGAGTGATTTTACCCTGCTGGGCTTTTTCCAGAATTTTGAATGGGTCAGGATCAAAGATGGGAGGACGACCAATGATCAATTCATAAAAAATACAACCTATGGAATAGATGTCAGAACAATATGAAGCTTTGCCCAGGAATTGCTCAGGAGCCATATAAGGAGGCGAACCAATCCTGGTGGAAGCATACTGGGAAGAATTTAACCAGGCTGAAGTCCCGAAATCTGTTATTTTGACCGTACCTTCTTCAGAGATCAGAATGTTAGACGGTCTCAGATCGCGGTGGATTATTTTATTCTTATGAGCATGGTCAACTCCATAAGCAATCTGTTTGACAATATCAATTGCTCGCTCGCAATCTAAGACTTTCTCTTTTTCCAGAATCTTTTCCAGGGATTTCCCTTTGACATATTCCATGACCATAAAGAAGACATCTTTTTCTTTTTCTGCTGCCAGGACTCTGACGATATTAGGATGGTTTAGAGCTGCCTGGAGCCTTGGTTCTTTCAAGAGTTTATATAATTCTGCTGATTGCTTATGAGGAACTTTTATGGCCACCTTAATATCCAGCCAGGTGTCTCTGGCTAAATAGACCGAACCAAACCCTCCACTCCCCAACGACCTGAGGATTTCGTATTTACCTACCTTTTGTCCCTGAAGAAACATCTCACCAATTCCAGTAATGAGAAATTAAAACCAGGGCAGCAATAACCGCAGTCTCAGTTCTCAGGATGCGACCACCAAGGCTCAAGCCCTCATATCCGTTTTTCTGAAGCATCTTTTTTTCTTCCTCATCCCAGCCACCTTCAGGACCAACCACCAGACAAACTGTGGCCGGGGATTTTTCTTTGAGTATATCACGAAAATAAAGAGTACTGTGCTCATCCAGGAAAAATTTCCGTTCAGCTGAGAATTGAGCTAAAGCCTCTGGCAGGGAAACGGGCTTCAAGATTTCCGGGAGGACAGCACCTTTGGATTGCTTGAGAGCTTCCCTGGCTATTTTATTCCAACGCTCCCATTTATTTTCTAGTTTGTCGGAGGAAATCAGCATTGCTCTTTTGGTCAGCAGAGGCTGGATTCGGGCAACTCCGAGTTCAGTTGCCTTCTGGATGAGGAATTCAAAAGTAGCCGGCTTGGTCAACCCAACAGCCACTGTCAATTCTGTTTTTAGCACCTCATCTATAACCCGAAGGGGACGCAACCAGGTCCGCTCCCTGGTGATCTCTTCAACCCGGGCTAAAAGCCGACGTCTGTGGCCATCAGACAGCCAGATGTTTTCTCCGGCTTTAATCCTGGCCACCCGGGAAAGATGGTAATGTTCGTCCCCAGAAAGAAAGAACCTTTCCTGACCTTCTGGAATTTTCTTGATAAAAAATTGATTACTGGTCACTTCTTTCGTTTCCGGTTAGATTCCTATATTTTTCCAGAATGGAATTATCCACTTCGTCCAGCTTCTCTCCCCGAACTTCAGCCAGGCGCACTAACAACGATTTTTGCTCTCTGTCCAGTTTTTCTGGAGTGCGCACCACAACCTGTACGTACAAATCACCCTGACGGTGCCCCCCAAGCTCTTTCAACCCCTGACCTTTTATTCTCAGAACCTCACCCGATTGAATCCCACCCGGTATTTTCAGGACTTCAAAAGCCCCGTTTAACAAAGGGATTGCCACTTTGGCTCCAAGAGCTGCCTGGGAAAAACTCAATTCAATCTGACAGTAGAGGTCTCTCCCCTTCCTCTCAAAAAACGGATGCTTCTTCACTCTGACAATGATGTACAGGTCTCCATGGGGCAGGCCCTGATCTCCGGCCTCACCCTCACCGGCGATTCTTAATCTGGTACCGTCATCAACACCGGGTGGAACTTTAACCTTAAGCTGCCTCTTCTGCTTGACTTTTCCTGTCCCCTGACATTCGGCACAGGGAGTGGCAATGATTTCTCCGCTGCCGTCGCAATGGGAACAGGTTCTGGTAATGGTAAAAAAGCCTTGCTGGTAGCGAAGCTGGCCCCGACCGTGGCAAGCGGGACAGACTGTTTTTTTGGTGCCGGGCTTTAGTTTGGCTCCCTGGCAGACGGGACAGAGCTCATGCCTGGTAATCTTGAGCTCCTTTTCTGTTCCGGCCGCTACTTCTTCCAGAGTAATCTGCAATTCTAAGGCCAGGTCCCGACCCCGTTGTGGTCGGTATCTTCTGGAGCTTTCCCCACCAAAAAAGTCTGAGAAGCTAAAGCCGAAAAAGTTGCCAAGAATATCTTCAAAATCCTGGAAGATAGAAGAATCAAAGCCACTGAAACCCTGATAACCCTGGCCTTGCAGACCCTGGTGACCGAAGCGGTCATAAACTGCCCGTTTTTCCGGGTCAATCAGGACACTGTAAGCTTCAGCTGCTTCCTTGAATTTTTCCTCGGCTTCCTTGTTGCCTGGATTGCGGTCTGGATGATATTTAAGTGCTGCCTGGCGGTAGGCTTTTTTTATCTCCTCAGCGCTAGCCTGTCTTGAAACGCCCAGGATTTCATAATAATCCTTCTTCATCACTGCCTTTGGCCTCCTTCTTCCTCCGCTCAATGATTTCCTGTAGTTCCTCAGGCAACAACCCGGCTGACGGTTTTATCTCAATCTTCTGCTCTCTTCCAGTTCCAATATCATGAGCCGAAACTCGCAATAAGCCATCAGCATCTATTTCAAAAGTCACATCTATCTGAGGTACTCCGGCCGGAGCCGGATCAATTCCCACCAGGTCAAAAGTGGCCAGAGATTTATTATCAATCGCTTTGGGACTTTCACCCTGGAGGACATGAATTCTGACCCGGCGCTGATTATTTTCAACGGTTGTGAAGGCCATGGTCTTGCGGGCAGGGATGGTAGTATTCTTTTCAATTATTTTTTGGAAGCCGCCATTCTCGGTCTCTATGCCCAGGGAAAAAGGAGTGACATCCAGAAGAAGAACCAGCTCCTTCATGCTGCCTTTGATAATGTGGGCTTGAAGAGCCGCACCCATGGCTACAATCTCATCGGGATTAATGCGGCCAGCGGGCTGGCGCTGGAAGAAATCGGCTACTTTCTGTTTCACCAGAGGCATCCGGGTCTGTCCGCCAACCAGGATAACTTCATCAATTTTGGAAACATTGAGGCCAGCCTCTTTCAGAGCCAGTTCGCATATCTCTAAAGTCCTATCAACTAAATCGCCGGTCAGCCTTTCTAAAAAACTGCGGCTTACTCTTTTCTGGATATGAAGAGAACCCTGGTCTGAGGAACAGATAAAAGGAAGGTTAATTTCCGTCTCAGGAGTAAAGGACAGCTCCCTCTTAGCTTTTTCGGCGGCTTCTTTAATCCTCTGCAAGGCGAATTTATCTTGACTGAGGTCAATCTCATGTTCTTCCTTAAAATCTTCTAACAGCCAGTTTATCAAACGATTATCAAAGTCATCCCCGCCAAGAAAAGTATCGCCGCTGGTAGAAAGAACATGGAAAACACCATCTTGAATTTCCAGGACGGTGATGTCAAAAGTTCCACCGCCCAAATCATAAACTGCTACCCGTCCGTTTTTTCTGGTGTGAAATCCATAGGCCAGGCTAGCGGCAGTCGGTTCGTTTATTATTCTCAAGACCTTCAGACCACAGATAGCTGCTGCATCCTTGGTCGCCTGTCTCTGGTGGTCGTTAAAATAAGCCGGGACAGTAATCACCGCTTCCTCAACTTTTTCTCCCAGATAATTTTCGGCACACTGCTTGAGATAGTTCAGGATAATAGCCGAAATTTCCTGTGGGGTGTAGATTTCTGAACCGGCTTCTATCAGGATATCGCCGTTGGGAGCTTCTATCATTTTATAAGGAAGCTTTTTCCTGATCTGCTCCATCTCGGCCGTATTGAACTTCTTTCCGATAAGCCTTTTTACCGAATAGATCGTATTTTCCGGGTTGGTTATGGCCTGGCGTAAGGCTGGCAGACCAACCAGCTTATGCCCCTCCGAAGTAATGGAAACCACAGAGGGGGTAGTATTATTTCCTTCTAAATTGGGTATAACAAAGGGCAGGTCTCCGTTGAAATAAGCGACACAAGAATAAGTGGTTCCCAGGTCTATCCCGATTATTTCGGCCATGCTCAGTTCTTTTTTGGAATAACTACTTTTACCATAGTTGGTCTGAGAAGTCTATTATGGATTAGATAACCCTTTTGCAATTCTTCTTTTATTTCCGGTTCACTTACCTCTTCGGATTCTTCAGAGCTTAAAGCATGATGCAGGGCCGGGTCAAATTTTTTATCGCCGAGCTCTATCGGTCTCACTCCATGTTTTCTCAAAAGATTGAGAAGCATCCTGTAGATCAATTCTACTCCCTCGCGGAATGTCTTACCATCGGTTTCTTCTTCCGAAGTCTTAAGGGCCCTCTCAAAGTTATCAATGATGGTCAGGATCTCTTTCAAAAGATCGCTCAGGGCGTACTGATAAAATTCCTCTTTGTCTTTTTCTATCCTTTTCCTGACATTTTCCAGTTCAGCCACACTCCGCAGAAACTTATCTTTGAGCTCTTCTATCTGATTCTTTAAATCGGCGTTTTCTTTCTCTTTAAGTTCTAATTCTTTCTTCAGTTCCTGGATAATCTTTTCCGTCTCTTCCTTTTTAGCCCCAGAATCCGCTCCCCCTGATTCAACCTTACAACTCGCAGTTCTTTCTTCTTCTTCCTGATTGAGATATTCTATTTCTTCCTCCTCACTAACCTTAAAACCGGGTCCTGGCTGGGGACCAGTCTCTTTGATTTTTATCCCGACAGTTCCTTCCTGTTCTGGTTTCTGGTTCTCTTTTTTCTCCTTCTTCTCATCCGACTTCTTACCGCTCATAACTCAACTCCTTTTTCCATAGTGGTTATGGTTCTGGTTAGATACCTGGCCACGTTATCAACCAATGGGATTATTTTCTCATACTGAATCCTTTTCGGGCCGATAACCCCGAGCGAGCCCAAAATCTGATTTCTGTAACCGTAGTGAGAAAGAATCAAAGAACAATCAGCGATCTCCGGTAGTTGTAATTCTGAACCGATTATCACCTTGACCCTGTCCAGACTGATCAGGTCAGAAAGCAATCTGGCCAGGTTGGCTTTTTCCTCAAAATTCTGAAAAAGAGATTTCAACTTGACTAAATCAAACAACTCTGCTTTATCCAGAAGGCGGGCAGTCCCCTGGAGAAAGACCTTTCCTCTTTCTTTTTCCTGGAGGGTATAACTCCGGAGGAGAGAAATCATTTTCTCCACCAGGTCTTCATATTTCATTCTCAGTCTTGGCAGCTCGCGGAAAAGATAATCCCGGACAAAGGCCAGGTTTTTCCCTCTAAAATTCTGATTTATATACTGAGCAGCTCTGTCCAGCTCACTCTGCGTGAAGATTGTCTGAGTTTCAAATATTTCTGTCTGGACCAGGTTGAAAGTGGATAAGAGAATAATCATCAGCCGGTTGTCCTTCAGCCTAACAAACCTGACCTGATCAAAAGCCACCTCAGAAATATGGGGAGAGACGACAAAAGCTAGATTGTCTGAATTGTTGGCTAATATTTGACTTACTTGTAACAACAGTGAGTCCAACTCCCCAGACTCAACCGAAAGATTTTCTTCCCAGATTCTGACCGATTCGGCGCTGGCATACAGGGTTTCATTCAAAAGACTGTTCACATAATGCCGAATCCCTTCATCGGTAGGTAATCGGCCAGCTGAAGTATGGGGCTGATATAGGTAGCCCTCCTTTTCCAATCTGGCCATGGCATTGCGAATTGTGGCCGGAGAGACCTTAAAGTTTAATTTTTGAGCTAGATAGCCTGAGCTGACCGGTCTCCCAGTCTGAAGATAGACTTCTACTGTCAGATTCAGAATAATTTTTTCTTTATTTTCTAATTTTGAGTAAGACATTTTCTCTTTTTTATTTTTTTTACCTCAAATGTCGGTTTTTGTCAATCTGGCCTAAGGACTGCTAAAAAATTACCAAGCCAGCGTATCCCACCACCTCTCTATAATCTCTGGTTCTTTCTCCCGAAGTCTGGTACTTAATCAACTTGCCAGTTTTTGCTCCAAGAATCCTGGAAGCTACCAGCATAGCAGCTGTCGGCTGAAAACCGCACATGGATATACCATAAGATGTAACTACATCATAAAGCCCTGCAGCATCCAGCTTTTCTATAAATGAAATGGCCTTGGAATCCATTTCTTCTGCTATTTTTTGGCTAACATAATGGCTCATGTCAGTACTGGCCACTATCAAAACTTTCTGGTTAAAGTTCTTAATGGCTTCGGCTATAGCCTGTCCAAGCTGGCTCAGTTGCTCAAATTGAGCTTCGTAAGAAACCATGAGGGGAACGATAGAAAGTCTCGGCTGAAAATATTGAAGGAAAGGAACTTGAACTTCAATGGAGTGCTCTTTCCTGTGGGCCTCGGGCTCTCTTGACACCAGTTCGGTTTCAGAGATTATTAAATCGGCTAATCTGCTTTCCACGGGTACCTCTCCGAGCGGAGTCAACCAGCTGCCCTCATCAAACAGAGCAAATAGAGAAAATATCCGGTGATGGGCTGGAGAGAGAATTATGACCGTTTCTGGTATAAGCACAGAAGAATAAACACTTGCGGCCACCGGACCAGAATATTCATAACCAGCGTGGGGAGCGACTAGACCAATGGCTGGAATTTTCTCCTTCATTTCGCTTTTTATGAAAGATTCTATGGTCGCCTTCAAGGTCCCCGGGTCATCAGGGTAAAAATAACCGGCCACATAGGGTTGCCTTCTCATCCCTGACCTCCTTGCCGAACCTGAGCTCAGAGGAACTTTCTTTCCTCCTTGAATTTAATTCCCAGAGTTTCCAGTTCCTCAAGAATCGGCTTATAAATCTCAGCCACGGTGGGAGTTAAAACCCCACTCAGGCTAATTCTTTTTTCCAGAATCAGTTTAACCCCGATGGCCACAGGCAGCCCAACTGTCCGAGACATTGAAGTATGACCGTGAGGAAGACCAAAGTCTATCAAAGTTGAGGTTATTTTTTCCTTTTTCCCCTGAGGATAATCAATCAAAAGCTCGTGCTGTAAAACTGTCAGGTCTCTTTCTCCTTCTTTATATTTTAACTTTTCCACCATCAGAGATAGCAGCAAGTCAAGTGGGGAAATCCTGGTGGAAGGCAAAGAACGATTACTGAACAAACCCAACCATTCAAAACTCTGGATGACTTCAGACGCCGGTTTGAGGTTCAACTTAGAAGCGACTTTCTCTTTCAGATTCTCAGAGCCAGAAAAACCGAGATACTCTGCCAGAAATTCAGCATAGGTTTTAGCCCGCCATTCTCTTTCGGCTATTTCCAGAAGACCGAGCTCTGAAATTTTCTTAAGCTTAAGACACCATCCAGGATACCTCAATGTTCCCCGAAGCATGTTTTTAGCTCCCTGGATACCGTAAGTTTCCAGGTATGAAACTGAGTTGCGGTTGGGATAGCCCTCAAAAGTGCCAAGTCCCGGGATCTCTATCATTTTATAATGAGAGAATAATTCTTCTGCTGGGACAACAACTTCCCGCCCTTCCCAAAGATAACGGGCTTCATTACGGCCAGCCAGCAAGACCCCCCTTGGGCTCCAGGAGAATTTATAGCCAAAGGGATTATCATTGGCCTCGGGAGCGGGCAAACCACCACAGTAAGAAACAAAACTGGTCACCCTTCCGCCATTAGCCCGGGCTTCATTAATCAATCTCATCGCCTCCATATGGTCTATTCCCGGGTCCAGACCAAGTTCATTCAGAAAAATCAGGCCCCGTTCTCTGACTTTCTGGCTTAAAGTCTTCATTTCCAGGCTGAGGTATGAGGCAGTTACCATATGCTTTCCCAATTCTAAACAGATCGCGGCCACGTAAGGATGGAAGGTATACGGCACCATGCTGACTACAACCTCAACATCAGCAATAATCTTCATCAAACCCTGACGGTCTTTAAGGTCAAGTTGAAAAGCCTGACCGCGGGGATTATCTTTGACCAGCTGACGGGCTTTGTCCACCTCAATATCAGCAACTTTGATATAGACTTCATCAAAGTTTAAAAGATATTCCACCAAAGGGCCCGCTACTAAACCGGCTCCTAAGATACAGACCTTGCTCATTATAACCTCGCTTTATGACCGATGATTAATTTCTCATTTAATATAATTCTCAAGATACTTGTAATCAGGAGTCAGCTCTCCCTTATAGACAATCACCGCATTCTTTATTACCGGGTCTAATTCCAGTTGGTCAAACGGCTTGGAAAAATCGGCCAGGGCAATAAGCGGTACATAATTTTTCAAGCCCTGACTGAAGAAAGTTGAAGATTCCAGGGGCAACTCAGCGGGCAGATTATAAACGGCCATGACCACCGGTCCCTGGCCTTCAAATCCGTCAATAGCTTGTCCCTGTACCGGATCATAGACATAAACCGGATTTTCAGAATCCGTGGCTTTGACCGTACCCTCAATGGAGCCATTTATATCGCAGGTAATATCCCCTATCACCTGAAGCTTGGGCCTGGACTTTCCTCCGTATAATCTTTCCAAAAACTTTCTGGTTATAAACCTGGGATATCTGGGCGTCCAGAAAATTCCGTTGATCAAGATGCTAAGATAGGGGAGAAAATTTTCAGCTACCGGATAGTATTTTTCTGGAAACTGATAGTAATCCTGAAGTTCAAAGGGATAATTCCCCTTGGGTTTGACCATATCTTCTTCCTTAAACACCACCTTATAAACCCGGTGGGGGGAGTAATAGCCTTCCTGGCACATCTCAGCTAATTCCGAGGGCTTGACTTCCACCGCTGGCAAAAGGTCAAAGATTTCCTGAGCCCCCTGCGAAACATGTCCGTAGCCAAAAAAACCACAGATAAAGGGAGCTATCTTCTCAGGAAAACCCTCCGCTTCAATCTCTCTGCCAATTGCTCTAACTTCTTCTTTTATTTCAGTCAGGTTCTGATAATGGATAGTTTGCTTAAGTTTCAGAAATGGGGTTTCCAGGCCCAGAATTTTCATCCTCTGTCCATAGGCCCAGAGGGAATCTACCATCCCGGCATGACCAGCATAATTGCCGAAGAAAAGAACCCGTCGGCCCTGCCCATCCACCATCTTCTCATAATCTATTAGGGTACAGCCAAGCTCCATGATTTTCTTGAGCATGGGCATGTTATGAGCCTGTCCTTTTATCGTATGGGAAAAGAACACGTAAATCTTTCCCGGCTCAAACAGAGGAATCGGTATCTCCTTTATTGCCAGGATTACCCGGCTCGGGCAGAGGTCTTCCTGGACCATAGCACCAGCAGCCAGGTATTCGCTGTCTGGGAAAATTCTTATGGCCGAGGGCTGAACATAAAAGTTCAGTGGGTATCTTTGCTGAAGCTCAATGACGTGGGCTGGAATCAAAGGCACCCGCCTTTCCCAGCGGTTTATATCTTCTCTTCTTATTCCGATATTTACTCTCATAATAAGTCCTTTCTTGATGATTATTATTCAAATTAATTATGTCATATTTTGAGAAATAAGGTCAAACAGTCACGTTTATCTGTTTTGGAAGATAAAAGATAAGACACCCTATTGACGGTATGGGGAGGATTGGACATAATAGACAGGATGATTCGCTTTTTTAACACTCTTTCCGGCACCCTGGAAGAATTTAGGCCCCTAAAGGAAGGGGAAGTCAGGCTCTACACCTGCGGTCCTACGGTCTATGATTATCCCCACATCGGAAATTATCGGGCCTACATCTTTGAAGACCTGCTGAAAAGATTCTTGATTTTCTATGGCTTCAAAGTGATCCACGTGATGAACATCACTGACGTTGATGACAAGACAATAAAGGGAGCGAACAGCTTGGGCCTATCCCTTGAGGAATACACTAAAAAATATATTGAAGCCTTTTTTGAAGATATTAAGACCCTGAGAATCTTACCAGCTGACTTTTATCCCCGGGCTACCCAACATATTCCAGATATGGTCAAAATGGTCAAAGGCCTACTGGAAAAAGGCTATGCCTACCGCAAAGAAGGTTCAATCTATTTCAGCATTGATAAATTTCCCTCTTACGGCCGTCTGGCCAAAATAGACTTAGAAGAGCTTAAAGCCGGCGCCCGGGTTGATAGCGATGAATACGAGAAAGAAAGCGTGCATGATTTTGCCTTGTGGAAAAAGGCTAAAGAAGGAGAACCATTCTGGGAAACAGAACTGGGTTCGGGAAGACCCGGCTGGCACATAGAATGTTCAGCCATGAGCACTCGTTATCTTGGACCTACTTTTGATATCCATTGCGGTGGTATAGATAACATCTTCCCCCATCACGAGAATGAAATTGCTCAATCCGAAGCTTATTACGGACAAAAGTTCGTCAATTACTGGCTCCACTGTCATCATCTGGTGGTGGATGGAGAAAAAATGTCCAAATCCAAGGGTAATTTTTACACCCTGCGCCATCTGCTCAACAGGGGTGTGGACCCGGTGGACCTGAGATTTTTCCTCCTTTCTACCCACTACCGCAAGATGCTCAATTTTACTTTTGAAAACTTGGAACAGGCAAAGGCTTCCCGCCAGAGAATTCTGGATTTCAGATATGAGCTACAACACCGAACTTTTCTCCCGGGTTCCGAACCGGAGATACTTGAACTGGCCAATAGGGTCAAAGAAGATTTTAAGAATTGTTTGGCTGATGATTTGAATATTTCCGCAGCCCTGGCAGTGCTCTTTGAATTCATTCGGGAGATAAACTCCAGGCTGGCCAAAGACCTGATCAAACAAGAAGACAGACAAAGAATACTGGAAACTATTAATCATCTAGACCAAGTTTTATCTATCCTGCCAGAAGAGAAAGAAGAGAGTTTATCACCTGAAATTCTAGAAAAGATTGAATTGAGGCAGAAAGCCAGAAAGGAAAAGAATTTTGCTCTGGCTGACACCATTAGAGAGGAACTCCGTCAACTGGGCATAATCCTGGAAGATACCAAAGAAGGTGTCAGGTGGAAAAAAATAAAGTAGGCTCACTCCATTTCGGCCACTGGGGTGAGGACCTAGCTGCAGATTATTTAAAGGCCAAAGGTTATGAGATTATTGAAAAGCACTTTTTCTTCCATCATACTGAAATAGACCTGATTGCCCGCCACGGTGATTATCTGGTTTTGGTTGAAGTAAAGACCAGAAGTTCAGCCGAATTCGGTCCGCCGGAAGAAGCCCTCACCTCCCGCAAGAAGGCTTGCCTGAGAAGAGCGGCGGAGGGATACCTCTACCTCAACCATCTGGACAATATTGACTGCCGCTTTGATGTTATCAGCATAAGCTTTAAGCCCGATGGTTCGGCCAGCATTGAACACTTGGAAAATGCTTTTGAATGAATTTTACTCAGAAGATAGATGACGAAAAAGATTTATACCCTGCTAATTACCATGGAAAGAAAAAACCTAAATTGATTGATTTGGTTTTATAATTTTTAAAAGAAACAAAAAATAGCGAGAGCTGTAAGCCCTGATAGAGAATTTTATTTACTAAATGTGATACCGGAAAAAAGCCACCAAGATCAGAGCTATTGAAACGAGTATCACCAGGTAAGCCAGAGATATGAAACCTTAGAAGAAAAAATCAATCTTTTTGATATAGATTTCCTGCTGGCAGGCAAATTGACAGACTGAAGAAATTAAACTGCCTGAAGTTGCGGCCTTTCTTCTATCTTTCTGACAATTGAAGAATCACCCGTCATCTGAGCCAAGACCGAGATGGGCAGATGAAAAAGCGGATGGATGAAATCAGGAGCAATCTCGGCCAGGGGCACCATAACAAAATTCCGGAAGCTCATCCGGGGATGAGGAATTATCAGTTTATTAGTCTGAACCACAGTTTTATCAGCTAACAAAATATCAATATCAATAGTCCTGGGGCCTTTCTCAGTTGAAACTCGGCGTTTCATCCGGTGTTCAATGTTCTTAATAAGTGATAAGAGTGAAATCGGGTTATGGGCGGTTTCCACTTCCAGAACCTGATTGTAAAACCAGGGCTGGTCCAGAAAATCCACCGGCTCGGTTTCATATATGGAAGATTGACCAATTATCTTAACTCCGGCTTTGAGCAGCAGAGTGCGCGCCTGGGCTAAATGCCGGCTGCGATTGCCAAGGTTACTTCCGAGCGAAAGATAATATCTCATTTTTAATCATAAATATTAGCACCATCTGTTCAAAAATCAATATCCGCTATAGATTTTTTACTTTTTTCCATAACCCTGCCCATAGATGATTTGCCCGGGCCTATTTCCGGTAACCTTGCCTTTTTCCACAACTTCCTGGCCGTTAACCAGGACATAGACAATACCCTGGCTGTACTGATGAGGGTCGGCAAAAGTGGCTCTGTCTTTTATTTCTTCTGGATTAAAGATAGTCAGGTCAGCCTGGAAACCTTCCCTGATCATACCCCGCTTTCTGAGCCGCATGGTTTGAGCCGGAAGCGAGGTCATTTTTCTGATGGCCTCTTCTAAGCTGATTACCTTCCTTTCCCGTACATACTCCCCGAGGACACGGGAAAAAGTCCCATAACTGCGGGGGTGCGGACTCCCTTTGCCCACCACCTGTAAGCTGCCATCTGAGCCAATCATTACATAGGGCAATTTCATCAAATCTTCCACATCCTTTTCATCCATCTGGAAAAAAATAGCTGAAGCATCTCCTTCTTTTACTATCTCAATGATCAGGTCAGCGCCATTCTCTACACTTGCCGGCTTTCCCTGAATCTCAAGGATCTCCTTCAGATTCTTACCTTCATATTCTGGAAACTGGCGGCTGCTGGCGATGTAAATGGAGGCTAATCTGTCCAACCCCCTTTTGGAAGTCAATCGGTCATTTATTATAAATTGCTTGACTCTGGCATATACCTCCGGATTCTGCATTCTTTCCAGAAACTTTTCCCGGCCACCCTCAAAAACATCCTGAGGAAAGCTGCTGGTAAAACCGGAGCTGGTAGCGGTATAAGGATATTGGTCAAGAGTGACCTCCACTCCTCTTGCTCTGGCTGACTCAACCGGTCCAATTATCATCCCCAGCTGGTTCCAAACATCCTCATCGGCAAGTTTGATGTGGGAAATTTCTACTGGTATTCCATTTTTTTCGCCTATAATGATAGCTTCTTCTATGGCTTGAGTAATTCTCTTGCCCTGGTTGCGGATATGGGAAGCATAAAAGCCACCAAACCCAGCTACCACCGAAGCCAGCTCCACCAGTTCTTCAGTCTTAGAATATGTCCCGGGCAAATAAGCCAGACCAGTTGACAAACCAATGGCCCCGGCCTTCATTTCCTGACGGAGTAGGTTTTTCATTCTGGCCATTTCTTCTGACGTCGGCTCTTCCATCTTCATCCCCATCACTTCCCGACGGATAGTGTTGTGACCGGCCAGAGAGGCAAAATTGCAGGCTATTCCCTTCTTGCTAATTTCCTGGAATAGTTTGGCCAGAGGAAACTCATGACCACCACAGTTGCCGCCGACCAGAGTCGTGACTCCTTGAGTAATATAATTCTCGCAGCCAGGAATATCCAGAATTTCGCGGTCAGCATGGGTGTGAATGTCTATGAATCCGGGAGCAACTATCAAGCCCGAGGCTTCTATTATTTTCTTGGCTTCCCCGGCAGCAATCCGGTCTTTGATGGCCACGATTTTCTGATTCTTTATCCCGATATCAGCCTTAAACCAGGGATTGCCGCTCCCATCAATCACCAGACCGTTAACCACGGCCAGGTCATATTTTTCTTGAGATAAACGGCAGTCAAATGACAAAACGATCAAGGTAAAGACGACTACCATCAGCCAAAGGGTTATTCTTCTTTTCATTTACCTACCCTCCGATAAATATTTCCATGCCGTCTTATATTCTTTTTCTTTGAGACTGAAAAGTCAAACCGCATTTACCATCGGGCTTAAGAACCCAGGGATTACTTTAAATCCAGGTTGATTTAATCTGGATTTTTTATTAACATTGATAACTTGGAATTTGTTCTCATGGATAATAACTGTTCCACTGGCTGTCATCACCCCAGTCGTTTTCTTATCTTGGAGTCTTTAATCAACCATAAAATTTCTGGAGGCCTTTATCATGAACATCATTTACCTTGACAACGGAGCCACTTCCTACCCCAAACCGGAAGAAGTCTACCAATACCTGGACTACTTTTACCGGAATTTTGGAGTAAATCCAGGACGTTCTGGGTATGACCTGTGTTTGGAAGCCGGCGACATGGTAGAGAATACCAGAAAAATGTTGACCGAGTTTTTTAATGGAAGCGATCCCAATCGGCTTTGTTTTACCTACAACTCCACCGATGCCCTTAACCTGACCATCTTTGGTATTCTCCAGCCTGGCGACCATGCCATCTCCACCACCATTGAACACAACTCCGTCTTAAGACCCCTCTACCACCTTTCCCTGCAAGGAGTTGAAGTTGATTACGTTCCCTTTGACCGGAAGGGCTTTGTAGATCCTGCCGACATAAAAAAGAAGATCAAAAAGAATACCAAGCTGGTGATAGTTAACCATGCTTCCAACGTCATCGGCACAGTCCAGCCGATTAAAGAAATTGGCCGGATTTGTAAAGAAAACGGGGTTCTGTTCGCCATTGACGCCTCTCAGTCAGCCGGAAAAGTTCCCATTGACATGAAAGGAATGAACATAGATGTAGTCTGTTTTACCGGACACAAGTCCTTGCTCGGCCCTACAGGTATCGGCGGCTTATGCGTTGCCGAGGGAGTGGAAATCAAAATAACCAGAGCCGGAGGAACTGGAGTTCGTTCAGCCCAGAGAACTCATCTGGAAGAATACCCCTACCGCCTGGAATATGGCACTCCAAACGTTATGGGAATTGCTGGACTCCGGGCCGGCTTAAAATGGATTCAGGAAAAGGGCCTGGAAAATATTCACCACCAGGAAATGAAACTGACCGAGATGCTGGTCAACGGTTTGAAGGAAATAGACGGGGTCACCCTTTACTGTCAGGATGATCTAACCGACCACATTAGCGTAATGGCTTTTAATGTCAACGGAATGGAAGCCCAGGATGTGGGCATCATGCTGGATGTGGACTATAACATCGCCTGCCGCACGGGTTTACATTGTGCTCCTTTAGTCCATGAACAGCTGGGAACTGATAAGATAAAAGGGGCGGTTCGTTTTGGCATCGGCCCCTTTAATACTGAAGACCATATCCGGATAGCTATCCAGGCCGTCAGGGAAATTGTAGAATTTCATCAGAAGAAAAAAGTCTGACCTCCCGAGTTCCTCTTCCAGTGAGAATTACTCAAGAGCCAGCCATAAAGATTGAATTTATCCCTTTGATTAAATTGTAATTCTCGGAGCAGTGGCCGGTTCAGACGCAGCCGTCGGGCTTGGGTAAACCAGCTACTTTGCAGGCACCTTTGGCCGGGCCCGAGGGAAATAATTCATAGATATGTTTCAGGGAAATCCCGGTTTCAGCTACCATTTTCCGGATCATCGGAGCCTGGCCTTTCTGAAGAAAATAATTCCGGATGTAATTAACTATCTTCCAATGTTCCTCGGTCATCTGCTCAATTCCTTCTGCCTGTTTAGCCAGAAAGCGGGCTATTTCCTCATTCCAGATTTCAGGGGTAGCTAAAAACCCTTCCTCGTTTAATTTGAGTCTGGTTCCCTTAAATTCTAATTCGGTCATTATCGTTAACTCCATTGATTTTCAGACTGAGATTATAGCTTATTTCAGGCTGGCTGGCTATCAGGCTTTAAGGCCGGTAGCCAGACTTCAATCGTCGTACCAAAACCCGGGGAGCTCTTCACTTCAATCCTACCATTGTGAGCCTGGACCACATGCTTGACTATGGCTAATCCAAGACCTGTCCCACCGGTTTTTCTGGAACGGGATTTGTCAATCACGTAAAAACGCTCAAAAATCCGGGGGATATGTTCTTCCGCAATTCCAATACCCGTATCCTTAACAGAGAGCAAAACCCAACCATCTTTTTTCTCCACCTTAACCACCACTCCACCTTTTTCTGTATAACGAATGGCATTCTCAATCAAATTCACCAGTAATTGCTCCAGTTGAAAGCCATCAGCCAGAAGTAGTGGCATTGGTTCCAGCTCCAGTTTCAAATACAAACCCTTAGACTGGGCTTCTTTCTGGTAAGCCTCCCCCACGGTTCTAGCCAACTCCACCAGGTCAACAGGTTCTTTTTCGGTTCCAAAGCCCTTTTCTTCAAGTTCGGACAGCCTGGAAAGGTCCTCTACCAGCCTCACCAGACGGCCTGTATTTTTCTTAATGATATCAAGATAGTTTTTGCCCTCCGAGCTTAATTTCTCATCTTCCATTGCTTCTAAAAATCCACTTATGGCCGTAAGTGGAGTCTTTAACTCGTGAGCCAGATTGGCGATAAACTCTTTTTTCCTCCGGGAAAGGTCTTTGGTTTCAGTGACATCAGAAAATTTAAGAATAAAATTCCGCCTCCGCGAAAGCCAATTGACCAGGCATTGATAAGTCCTGCCATTTTTTTCCAGCTGTCCCTGGACCGGCTCCGGGGAATTACGAGCCTGATTAATGAGCTCATTAAGCTCCGGAGACCTCAGTGCCTGCCAGAAGAATTCACCTCCAGTAAGTATCTCAGGAAACATCCGGCGCAAACTCTGGTTCTCCATAATTATCCGTCCGTTCTGGTCAACTACCAACCAGCCCTCATCCGTGGCTTCTATGAAACCTTGAAACACTTCCCGGTCATTATCTAAGGCCCCGCTCAACTCGCGGTTTCGCTCTATTAATTTGTTGACACCCACTGAGAGCGGTCTTAGGATTGAAAGGAGTGAGGGCGAGACTGAAACATGCTCCTGACCAGCAACAGCTTTTTCCACGGTATCAGATAAAACATCCAGGGGCCTGAAAATTCTTTTTAAGAGCAAATAAGAAAGCAGACCCACAACCAGGACCAGAAGTAGCAAAACTTCCAGCACCTGGTTTCTGGTCGCCAGGTAAGAAGAGACCGCCAGCTTAAACTGGCGACTCACCCGGCAGACACCAAAAATCTGTCCCTGTTTTCTCAGGGGCACGGCCACATAAAGCATCCTCTGTCGGAGGGTATCACTGTATCTGGCAATAGCCGAGACTTCTCCAGCCAGGGCCCGGTCAATTTCTGGTCTATAACGATGACTTTCCATCTGTTCAGCCTGGCTCTCGGTGTCAAACAGAACCTGACCCGACGTATTGATGATCGTTACTCTGACCCTGGAGATTCTAGCCTGAGTCAATATTATTTTTCTTATGGCTTCATCATCAAGCCTCTCATAATTGGAGAGCTCAACGCTCATGGCCAGAGCCAAGTCGGTGAGCTCATTTATCTGGTCATTCAAGGAAATCTGTTTTATTTGTTTTTGACTGAAGAGGTAAATGATGAGAAAAGCCGCCAGAAAAATTATAAAATAGCTTATCCAGGTCTTGGAAAATAATCTCAACCGACCCATCCTTTCTCTCAACTCTGCAGATATTTTTTTCTTTTCCTGATATGATTCAAGATTATAAGAATTTTTTCTGAAAATTGAAATTATTTTTTTTCAACTATTTTCTGTGCTAAAATTTTAGGGTCTGAAAAAGGAGGTGGCCAATGGAAAAATTGCTGATATTTATCCTGGCCTTGTTGACTGGCTTAGCTCCACTTTTGGTTTTTGGCCAGAAAAATGAGGAGGATTTTATTCCCACCGCGGCCGGAGATTTGAAAATAACCTTTATCGGCCATGCGAGCTTGATGTTTACTTTCCAGGGCAAAGTCATCCATGTCGACCCGGTCAGCAGTGAAACTGACTACCGAAAATTACCTCAGGCCGACCTTATCCTGATAACCCATGAACATTTTGACCATTGTGACCCAGAGGCTATAAAGATTCTGAGGAAAGATTCTACCATCATCATCGGCTCCAACTCCTGCTTGTCCAAGGTACCAGGACTTAAGGCAATGAAGAACGGAGAGCGGCAAACAGTGCTGGGCCTGGAAATTGAAGCTGTGCCCGCTTACAATATCCAGCACAGGAGACCCGATGGTAATCCTTTCCACCCCAGGGGCGTTGGTAACGGATACATTCTCACTTTTGCCGACAAGCGGGTTTATGTAGCCGGAGATACTGAAAACATTCCGGAGATGAAAACCCTTAAGAACATCCAGGTGGCTTTTCTTCCGATGAACCTCCCCTATACCATGACACCGGAAATGGTGGCTGAGGCCGCTCGCTGGTTTAAGCCGGCTATTTTATACCCCTATCATTATGGGGAAACTGATACTTCCAGATTAGTGGCTCTATTGAAGGACACACCCGAGATAGAAGTTCGGATCAGGCGTCTGAAATAAAAATTAAAATTCTTAGGGTCTGGCCCCTATCAAGCCCCAGTCAGGTCAGACTTTATTCCGAGTGACCAGGCTTAAACAGCTGGATCAGTGGCAGAATCAGAAACAAAATTTATTTCAAGTCAGAGACCCGTTCTTCCCTTTTTGACCAACTTGTTTCTTCTGATAATCCCCGCTGGAGATTGTTAGTATATCTGATAAAACTTGAATTTCTGGTTTAAGAGCTTCACCAATTCCATAGCCCAGAGAGGAAGCGAAGACAGGACTAATACCAACAACCAATCAAACAAGCTTAAATTCTGAGTCTTGAATATGCCCTGGAAAATCGGAACATAGACCACCATAAGTTGAAGAGTCAGAGAAACCAGAAAAGCCGAGACCAGTTTCCGGTTGGAAAAAATTCCTAACCTAAACCAGGATTTCATCTGGCTGCGACAGTTGAAAGAATGGAAAAGCTGGCTTACTGAAAGGACGATGAAAGCTGCGGTTCGGGCTCTTTCTATCCCTTCCCTTTCTACAAAAAGGACATAGCTGAAAGCAAATAGAGAACAGCAGGCAATGAACAGACCTTGAACCGACATCAGACTTGCCCTTTGACGATCAATGATGGGCTCATCAGGCTTCCGGGGAGGCCTGGACATAATCTCAGGGTCGGGCGGGTCAAAGCCCAATCCCAGAGCCGGGAAACCATCGGTCACCAGATTAATCCAGAGTATTTGAATCGGCAGAAGCGGTGCTTGCCAGCCAATCAAAGAAGAGACGAACATCACCATTATCTCGGCCAGATTACAAGAAAGAAGATAATGGACAAACTTTTTGATGTTATCGTAGATAGCCCGGCCTTCCTCCACCGCAGCCACGATGGAGGCGAAATTGTCATCCGTCACCACCATATCAGATACTTCTTTGGTCACGTCAGTTCCGGTAATACCCATGGCCACGCCAATATCGGCTTCTTTAACTGCCGGGGCATCATTAACTCCATCACCGGTCATGGCCACTATCTCACCTTTCTTCTTCCAGGCCCTTACAATCTTAAGCTTGTGTTCGGGAGAAACCCTGGCGTAAACCTGAATTTTCTCTACCTGTTTTTGATATTCATCCGATTCCAAACGGTCAAACTCTTCACCGCTTAGAGCCAGAGCCCCCTCTTCCAGCATCCCCAGCTTCCTGGCTATGGCCACAGCCGTTACTTTATGGTCACCAGTGATCATCACCGGTTTAATGCCGGCCTGTTTACAAGCAGCCACGGCCCTTACAACTTCAGGGCGGGGAGGGTCAATCATCGCTACCAATCCGATAAAAACCAGGTCTTTTTCAACAGAAGCCGCTTCAAGTTTCTCCGGCCACTCAGGAAACACCCGGTAAGCACAAGCCAACACCCTTAGGGCTTTTTCCGCAAGAGATTCATTCACCCGGAGGATCCTGGAAACATCTTCTGGAGTTATGCTCCTCTCCTGACCTCCTTCATAGATGCGTGAGCAATTTTTGAGCAAAATGTCCGGAGCACCCTTGACATAGGCCACAAACTCCTGCCCCCTTTTCCTTATCATCGTCATCATCTTCCGTTCAGAATCAAAAGGAATTTCTTCTATCAAAGGCTCGTTGACCTCTAAGTCCTCCTTGCTCAGGCCAGCTTTTTTGGCAAGAATCAGAAGCGCACCCTCCGTCGGATCCCCAACCAGCCGATAGCCAGCATCAGCTTCCAATAAGTTGGCCGAATTACAGAGAACCCCACAAACCAGAGTCTTTTTCAGACCGGGAAATTCATCAGGATTAATCTGACTTTCTTGAAGATAAAAATGACCCTCAGGCACATAACCGATCCCCGAGACTAAAAATAACTTCCCGTCAGCATAGACTGCCTGGACGGTCATCTCATTCTTGGTTAGAGTTCCGGTTTTATCTGAACAGATGACAGTAGCCGCACCCAAAGTTTCTACCGAAGGCAGTTTTCGGATCAGGGCATGGCGTCTGACCATCCTCTGAACTCCAAGCGCCAGGGCTATGGTCACCACTGCTGGCAGACCCTCTGGAATGGCGGCAACCGCCAGACTGACCGCAGTCAAGAAGACCTGGACTAGTTCTCCCCCTCTTAGCCATTCCAGTAAAAAAACCAAGCCAACCAAAAGGAAACAGAGATACACAATCCACCGACCAAAATGTTCCAGTTTCCTCTGCAAGGGAGTGGTTTCCAGAGTTATTTCCTGGATCATCTTGGCTATTTGGCCGAGTTCTGTGGCCATCCCGGTCGTAACTACCATTGCCCGGGCTTTACCCGAAGACACTGAAGTCCCAGCATAGACCATATTAGCTCGGTCAGCCAGAGGAATATCCTCGCCTTCAAGCACCGCACAGGTCTTAAAAACAGGGGTTGACTCACCGGTCAAAGCAGCTTCATGGACCGAAAAATTGGTGGTATGAGAAACTATCCTGGCATCAGCAGCCACATGATCCCCCGCTTCCAGCTCCAGCAAATCTCCCGGAACTACCTCCCGGGCAGGTATCGGTTTAAGTTCTCCATCTCTTATGACTTTGGTTAGAGGAGCAGCCATTTTTTTGAGAGCAGCTAGAGACTTTTCAGCTCGGTACTCCTGGACAAACCCAAGAATAGCGTTCAGGACCACAATGGCAACTATAGCCAGTGCATCTACCCATTCGCCTAAGAATCCGGAAATTACAGCTGCGGCTAATAGAACCCAGATCAGAAATGACTTAAACTGATCTATAAAGACGGATAACGGTGATCTGGTCGGTACCTCCTGCAGCTGATTAAAACCATAGTTTTCCAGGTTCTTTTCAGCTTGAGCCGTAGAAAGACCTTTCTGTAAGTCTGAGTTGAAAAGACCGGCTATCTCTTCGGGTGACATCATCCAGAATTTTGCTCGGGCCTCCTTCTCACTCATCAGTCCAATCCTTTTTCCTCATCTTAATCGTAAAATAAGTTTAAGATTATATCATTTTTAAGGCAACTCCGGTCGCTTCAGTTCAAAGGATTCACCAGATCTGGCAGGCCTGAAATAATTAAATTTTTATTCTGACTAATAAATCATCTCTCGCCGATAAGGGCTTTTTAAGTTAGATTTAATAAAATCTTAAATCCCTATTATTTTAGTATCCTTTGGGTATTCCACCGTAAACTCCAGAGAAAATTCCTGTCTCTGGCCGGGCTCAAGTTTTATTTTCCAGGTGAGAATTCCTTTTTCATCCCGGCTGACCGGGGGCGGGAAGATCTTGATGTCTTTGACTTCTATTCTTGAATTCTGGCTGACCGGAATCTGGTCCTGAAGCTCAACTTCAACCAGGCGGTTGCGGAGATTTTCCAGAGTAATCTTATAGACCAGATTAATCCTCTCATTCTTCCCCAGAAAACCGGGTCCGCTCTTCTCTCTTTTCACCAGTTCTCGCTTTACTTTTAGCTGCCGGTCTTCGCCAAAAAATAATTTCAGTTCATCATTGACCGGGACAAAATCCAGATTCATTGACCCCAGGAAATCCTGGGAAATAAAAAGGTCCGCCCTGCCTGGCAGAAGAGGAAAGCTCAATGTATTCTTGATACCCGACCTGAGAAAAACCAGCTCCTGAAGCTTGGGTACCGATAGATAATCAAAAGTCGCTGGTAATTTCTGGGAATCAATGGGCACCCGGCGCTCTAAACCATCGCTGGGTAGGCTCCAGGTTTTCTTGACCTCAAGGTTAACTCCAGCCCAGGTTTCTACTATTTCTGCCGTTTCTTCATAAGCCATCGCCGGCGCTTCTTCTGGTTCCAATGTGGCTTTAGCCTCCATTTTGTCCCGGCTCAAAGCTTTCATCATTCTGGGCTGAGCAAAATCCAGATACCAGGGATAAAGCTGACCGGGTTGATTTCCGGCTGTGGGCTTGCTGGTAGAAAGGATCAATCTGACATTGTCCCAGTTTTCACCAGTTTTTTGAGTGACCACAGCAGCCACCGTCAGCTCAATTTCTGCAGATTCGGGTAGAGCTTTTATGGTATAAACAGGAACCCAGCGGGCAAAACCGACTGCATAGCTCAGATTCACTTCCAATTTCCCCGCCTGAGCAACTTCAATCAGGATCTTAACCCTTTTTTCTTCCCGGGATCTGGCTGGCATAATTTCCTGCAACTTTTTTCTCAAAGCCTCCAGCTTAGCCTGTTTTTCTGCCGCCTTTTGACTATTTTCCAATCTGCTTTTTTGAATTACCTGCAATCTGGCTCCAAGGTAATCAATAAATTTATCCACTCCAGCTATATCCGGCCGTCCAGAGGTCAGTTCTTTGACCACCTGTCCGCCCAGAGCCGCTCCGAATGAATTCAGAAATTTCTCCTGGGAATCAAGAATGGCCTCCTGACCTTTTATCTTTGCAATCTCGGTTTCCAGAACCGCTATCTCATCCAGCAATTTCTTGACTTCAGGCAGTTGTTCCGCTTCCAGATATTCAGTTATAGTTTCAACTCCGAGAATCTTGATACGAGCAGAACCACTGGCTGTTACTCTTACTGATTCAGGTCTGATGGCTCCAGGAAGGCCAGAAAAAGTCAGAGCTCTGGTCTCAGGATAAACATTAACCTGCCCCTTCCGCCAGACCTGAGCCCCATCTGGATAGACGACCACTGTTTCCAGACTGGATTTAACCGCGGCCTCTTCAGTGTTGAGGCTCTCTTTAGCTGCTGCTTCCATTTGCTTTACCTGCTGTTCCTGACCGGCGCCGGATAGGGCTTGAGCCCGAGGCCGCAAGCTCAAGAAAAAAATCAAAAACGATAATATGATTAAATTGAATAAAACAAATGTCTTGGTTTTTCTCATTTTCCTACTCTCCTTCTCGCTTTTAGCTACAATGATAGTATATCAGAGCCTCAAAACACTCAAGCTAAAGAAACTATACTCATAAAGCTTTGAGAAGTTCCTTATTTTAGGAGAACGGCATAAACGAAAGACAAATTAAGTTTCCTAAGCCAAAAGACAGTTCATTTCTCAGGCTTAGGTCTTAGAAGCTGAATTTTAGGGGAGAGTTTTTTAACCCAACTTAAAAAGAGTTCATCTGCTGGCAGATTAAAACGGAATCAAAGCTAACGCTCAAAGAAAGAAAAAGACGTCCCTCATCATTAGCCAACATATTTATTTGGGGAGTAAAGGCCTTTTCTTGGTTCTCAGGGCAGCTTCTCTGTTAAACTTCGTCCAAGTTCATTCAGCAACTTCTGCACCAACGGCCGGGAAGTGTCCAGACCAGCGGATGGCAGTCGGGCCAATTCTACTGTGGCTGGAATCTGAGCCATCAACTCGGTCCCAAACTGCCTGGCCAGTTTTTCGGTTTCATCCTGACCAAAGAAATTAGTTTTCTCCCCGCAATGAGGACAGATGAAATAGCTCATGTTTTCCACCACGCCCAGCACCGGAACCTTCATCCTCTCGGCCATCTGCATGGAGCGGGCTACCACTACTGAAACCAGGTCCTGGGGAGTGGTGACAAAAATAAACCCGTGGAGCGGAAATGACTGCATGACTGTTATGGCCACATCAGAAGTCCCGGGTGGCATGTCTATTACCAGGTAATCCAGCTCACCCCAGAGAACTTCGCCCCAGAACTGCTGGATGGCTTTGCTCAGCAGAGGACCACGCCAGATGACCGGCTGTTCCTCATTCTCCAGCAAAAAGCTGATAGACATAACCTTAAGCCCCTGCTCCGTTTCCACAGGACAGATGAAATCTCCGCAGACTTTCATCTCATACTTCGGCAGGTGCATGATTTTTGGGATGCTGGCGCCAGTGATATCGGCATCCAGAATACCTACCTTATAGCCTTTCTGTTTCAACGCCAGGGCTACAAGGTAAGTCACCGTGGACTTCCCTACCCCGCCCTTTCCGCTCATCACTCCTATCAGATGCCTTATTTTATTCGGGCCTTCTTTTTTCTCTGATTGCTCCATTTATTCCTCCGCTTAACGATATCTATAACATTATACACTCCAGGTCAAAATAATCTGCAGAAACGCTAACCTCTTTCAATACTTTAATTTTTCAGGCTCATTCCAGCTTTTGATTTAGCTGGGGAGTAAGTCCGGATTTGAAGACCGGAAATTTTATCAAAATAATCTATTCTTACCTATTCGCAAAAAATCAGATAATAAAATAAATCAGTCTTAGCCAGCGAGACAGGATTTTTCTCATTATTTAATTTCCTGAAAGGTGTATTCAGCCCGACGCCGGGGCGGCATGCGGTAGATGGAAACCAGGCTTTCCAGACCGTTGGTTCCAACAGCCGAAACTCCAAAGGTCCAGTCATCTATGGAAACGTTTTTCAGCAGAAAAGATTCGGTTGGCCCGACAGAATAAACTCTTTCCCAGTAAGGAGATTTGGTGTCTTTCATGTAGACCTTAAAACCAACCAGGTTCTCGCGCTTGCCTTCCCACTTCCAGCGCAGGTCAGCATCATAACCCTGACCGCGGCCGAGAAGCGGTGCCCCACGCTCGCTGGTTACCAGCGGTGCTTCTGGCGCACAGGCCAGAGATAGAAGCGAAGCCAGCACCACCCTGGTGACATCAGCACAATAAGGCAATGAAAGATTTTCAATCGTATCTAATGGCGAATGCTGAATTGAATAATTTTCCCGGGCTTCGGTGAATCTTATCCCCGGGAAGCCTTCCATCACGAATGGTGTGTGGTCGCCGCCACGTCCGAAGCGGTCAGCCCGGTAGATGAGATTAACTTCAAAAGAGGGATAAACCTGCCCGGCAATCCGTCTGACATAGCGGGCCAGCTCCCGGCTAGGAGAATCATTTGGGTCATCGCTGAACACCCTGACCCTGATGGAATCAATGTAACCGCTTCCTGCTTTGATGTTAGAAATCATGTCCATAGTTAGAACGGCTTCCACATTTTTTCCCTCCTGTTTCATCTTCTGCGCATAAAGCGTTGAACCTACTAATCCCTGTTCTTCACCGGCAAAGGCAATGAAATGGATGGTGCTTTCTGTTTCCAGCGGGGCTATAATTCTGGCCATTTCCAGCAAAGCGGCCACGCCTGAAGCATCATCATTGGCTCCGGGAGCCTCAGTATTAGAATCTTCATAATTGAATTTACCGTCTTTACTCACAGCGATAGAGTCATAGTGAGCATTGATAATTATGATTCTTTCCCTTTCTGCTTTTCCTTTTTTTATAGCTACGATATTATGCAGCTCGGTATCTTTGATTATTCGGCTGCCCTGCTTTGGCAGCAGATAGGCATCATCCACCACTTCCAGCCCTGGAACTTTTTGAAACTCTTTTATCAACCAGCGTCTGGCAGCACCGATGCCGAAATTTATGTTTTTCTGTTCCGACAGCAGATTCCTGGTCTTAAAGGATTGCAGAGTCTTGATGGTAGCTGCCAGATTCTGCTCAGAAACCTGGTCCACAGCCTTTTTCAAGAATTCAACTCCAATAGCCTCAAGTTCCTGAGCCCTAAGAGAAAAGGCCAAGAGTGAAAAAAAGAAGACCAGGATAGAAAGAAAAATGATTTTCTTTTTCATGGCTCTCTCCATCCGAATAAAATTAATATACTCAGGCTAACACTCCGGATTTTTCTGCTTCATTTTTCAGGATATTCTGCGATCATCTCCGCAGCCAAAGGGAGACAACTGATATTTAAGCTCTTTGCTCTGGCTATATTTTTATTAAAACAAACTCCCTTTCCCTGAAACCTGTCCAAAAGAATTTATCACACCTCAATCAGGTCTGTGCTTTTTTGATTCTACTTTTTGGGATAAGGAGGAACAGGAGGTAGTTTCTGCTCTTTGGTCTTTAGCTCTTCCAGGATGACCTCAATGGCTTTATTAAGCTGCTCGTCCAGACCTTCATACTCCTTGGCCGGGTCATTATCCACAAAGATGTCTGGCTCTACTCCTTCGCCTTCAATTATCCATTTCCCTTCCAGGCTGTAGGTGGCAAACTCCGGCTTGTTAAGATAACCGCCGTCAACCAGAGGCAAACTACCCCGAATTCCGACCACTCCGCCCCAGGTTCTCTTGCCAATTAATTTCCCCAGCTGATAGCGCTTGAAGCGATAAGGGAAGATATCCCCGTCTGAGGCTGAGAATTCATTGATGAGACAGACTTTTGGGCCCATGATCAAGGCATCCGGGTCCGGTCTGGGCACTGAACCTCTGGCAATTTCCACCATCGCCGCCTGCCGGGACAGCCTTTCAATCAACATCGGCGAGACGCTGCCGCCGCCATTTCCGCGGACATCTATGATCAGGGCTTTTTTCCTCACCTGCGGATAAAAATGCTTAACGAACTCGTTCAGACCGGGAACTCCCATATCGGGCACGTGAATGTAGCCGACTTCACCGTTTGTAGCTTTGGCTACAATCTCAGCATTTCGTTTGACCCAGTTGTAATAATAAAGGCTGTTTTCGGTCTCAATCGGCACAACAACCACTTCCCGGGCACCTTTCTCCAGCGGCTGGGAATTGACCTTAAGAGTAACCTGCCTTCCGGCCGTGTTCACCAGGAGTTCATAAATGTCCTTGACCTGGCTAACCGGCTTTCCGTTAACCGCAATTATGTATTCACCTTCCTTAATATTCACACCGACTTCGGTCAGGGGCGAACGCAGTTGCCGGTCCCAGTTCTGGCCCTCCAGAATTTTCTTAATCAGGTAAAAACCTGTATTCTTATCCCTCTCCAGTCTGGCCCCCAGCCGGCCCACATTCACTCGGTCCACTTTTGGCAGGTCGCCACCGCCGACATATGTATGACCGCAGTTCAGTTCACCGATCATTTCGCCGATAACATAGGTTAGGTCGGCTCTATGATTCACAGCTCTGGCTAAGGGTTCATATTGAGCTCTTACTTTTTCCCAGTCCACACCATGCATGTTGGGGGCATAGAAGAAATCCTTCATCTGGCGCCAGCATTCAGCAAAAATCTGGGCCCATTCTGCTTTGCGGTCTAGCCAGACTTCCAGACCGGACAGGTTTAACTTTTCCTCAATCTTTATGGAAGAAACCGGGAGATCAATTATGGCATAATCTCTATCCCGCTTGACCAGCATTTTCTTCTGGTCGGCTGAAATCACATACCCAGAAACCGGCCCCAGCTCTTTCTCCTCACGGTTGCTCAGGTCGTAATACTTAAGAACTGTCTGTCGGTCTGAGTCCGAACGTTTGAGATAATAGAGCTTATCTCCGACCGAGGTCAGGCTGAAATAGCCGGAAACTTCTATGGGCAGGGCCACGATTCGGTCCTTTAGCCCGCTCACCTCCACCTTAACCACGACTTTTTCCGGCCCCGTCTTGGCTGCGGCTGGCTTTTCTTCTTTGGCCTTTTCAGTTTTGGCCGGTTCGGCTGCGGTTATTTTGACTTCATCGCTCTTCGGTTCAAAAGGAGATTTAACCTCCCGGGTCAGAGTTACCAGATAGATTCTGGACATGCTGAGGTAAGCGTGGTTCCATTCGGTCCGGCTAAAGACCGGGTTAAAATCGCGGTCAGAAACAAAAAACAGATACTTACCGTCAGAGCTGAAGCAGGGAGAATAGGAAGAATACCAGCTGTCAGTAACCTCCACTGTCTCCCTAGAGTTAAGGTTGTAAAGATAGACCTTATCCATACCGTTTTCTTCCTGCTGGGAAAAAGCAATCCAGTTGGAATCTGGAGACCAGGTGTAATCCATGATTTCCCAGACTTTGCCTTTGGCCACTTCCACAATCTGCTTCTTGTCCATCTCCAAATAACGGAGGCGGAACAATCGGTCTGACCAGAGCAGCTTCTTACTGTCCGGAGACCAGACCGGACTATATTTATAGCAATCAGAATTAAACGTCAGCTGAACCGGTTCCCCCGAACCATCCTGAGGAACTATGTATAATTCTTCTGCTCCGCTCTTATCTGAAATATAAGCTATCCAGCGACCATCAGGAGACCAGACAGCATCTCTATCATGAACTCCAGAAGAATTAGTCAGATTGCGGGTGTTACCATTCTTGACGGGAACGGTAAAAATGTCCCCGCGAGCCCCGAACAGAGCCCGGGCACCATCAGGAGCTATATCAAAAGTGTTGATCTTATCTGACACCTTGACCAGCTCTCGGCGAGCCAGCACCTGATCATCTGCTATGTAAACCGGGATCCGGCTGACTTTTTCAGTAGCTAGATCCAGTTTATAAAGATAACCGCCGTTTTCAAAGACAATTGAGTCTGGCCCAAGTGAAGGGAATTTAACATCATAATCCTTGAAATCAGTGACCTGCCGGACTTTTTTTGAACCCAGGTCGTAGGCATAGATGTTAAACCTTTTGTTTTCATCCCGGTCTGAAAGGAAGTAAATTTTATTCCCACTCCACATCGGGATGATGTCCGAAGCCGGGTCATTAGTGAGGTTTTCAGTTTTTTTGCTTCCAAAATCATAGACCCAGATATCATCAACCATTCCTCCCCGATATCTCTTCCAGGTCCTGAATTCTCGGAAAATGCGGTTAAAGGCCAGCTTCTGGCCGTCAGGCGAATAAGAGCAAAAACCGCCGCGCGGCAAAGGCAGTTCTTCAGGAGTTCCCCCTTCCTTAGGTACTAAATAAAGCTGGCCGTTAAAATCATTCCACTCGGCCATCCTGGAACGGAAGATTATCTTCTGCCCATCAGGAGTCCAGCCCATTACTATGTTGTTCGGACCCATTCTATCGGAAATGTCATCACGGCTGAGGACCGGCGTATAGGTCAGCCGAACCGGAACTCCGCCTTCGGCCGGCATCAGATAGACTTCGCGGTTGCCGTCATATTCGCCAGTAAAAGCCACATACCGGCCATCGGGTGAGAACCGGGCAAAAGCCTCATAACCAGGATGCGAGGTTAAACGTCTGGCTACCCCGCCCGAAACCTGCACAGAGTAAAGGTCCCCGGCATAAGAAAAAATCACCAGGTCTTTATAAATGGTGGGAAACCTCAGCACTCTGGCCTCTTCAGCTGCCTGCAGGGACAGGACTGCTGAAGTCATGAATAGGACCAGAAAGATCATCCGGAAATGAGCGATCAAATGCTTTTTTAAGAAATTAAAAACCATAATCTCCTCCTCTCTTAAAGCTGAATTTTATTGTATAGCCTACTTTAATCCGTTTGCAAGAGAATAATCAGGTCTAACCGTAGCTGTTGACTTTTGCAAACTCTCTGTGGGTGTCGGGCTGAGAATAAAACTGATTGACTCTGGAAAGCCTTTAATTTAATCTTAAGCTCAGACCACCATGTGGCAGAGTTTCTCTCAGCTTTCACCCGTCCTCCAGGCTCTGCTGGCTACCCTTTTTACCTATTTGATGACCGCAGCCGGAGCAGCTTCAGTTTTTCTTTTCAAGACCGTCAACAGAAAATTACTGAATTTGATGCTGGGTTTCGCCGGTGGGGTGATGATAGCAGCCAGCTTCTGGTCGCTTCTGGCCCCGGCGATTGAGATGAGTAAAGGCAGAAGTCAGCCGCTCTGGCTACCGCCGGCCGTAGGCTTTCTAGCCGGAGCTGGTTTTCTCTTTGTCCTGGATAGAACCCTGCCCCATCTTCATCTTTTCCTGCCTGAAGAGTCAGCCGAAGGCTTCAAGACCCATTGGCGCAGGACCACCCTTCTGGTTCTGGCCATCACCCTTCACAACATTCCGGAAGGTCTGGCAGTAGGAGTGGCTTTCGGAGCCGCTTCCCTGACCGTGCCTCAAGCTACCCTTGGCGGAGCGATGGCTCTGGCCTTCGGCATCGGGCTTCAGAACCTGCCCGAAGGGCTGGCTGTCTCCGGACCTGTTCGGGCCGTCGGGCTCAGCCGGATGAAAAGTTTTTTACTCGGACAGCTTTCGGGACTGGTTGAACCTATGGCCGGAGTTCTTGGAGCTCTGGCTGTGACCAAGGTGATTTCATCATTGCCCTACGCTCTGGCTTTTGCCGCCGGAGCCATGATCTTCGTGGTGGTGGAAGAAGTCATTCCGGAATCTCAGCAGGGCGGGAATTCCGACCTGTCAACCATCGGGTTGATAATCGGATTTTTGCTCATGATGATTCTTGATGTGGCTCTTGGATAAGGCGGAGTCCATATTTTAAGCTGGGCAACTCCTGCGATTTTTAGAAAATAAGTTTAGAAAATAACTTTAAGGCAGCGGTGGTAGCAGGTTTACTTTTTGACCTTTCTCCTGAGCTCCTCCACCAAAGCCGGGTCCACCCGCACTCCGCTCTGTAAAGCTTTCAGACAGAACTCCCAGCTGTCTTGATAATTTCCTTTGTGGTAGTAAATGACAGCCAGATTATTGTAGACAGGACCATTTCCAGGATGTTTCGGGTTTAAGGCTATGACTTTTAAGAAAAGCTCCAGGGCCCGGTCTTCATCTTTTCGGGCTAATTCCACTGTGGCCAGGTTAAGCGCAGAATCCCGGTCAAGCGGGTCTAACTCCAGAGCTTTTTCCAGAGCCTGTCGGGCCTCTTCCAATTTATTCTGCTGGGCCAGAGCAATGGCCAAGTTGTTATAAGCCAGAGCTAAATCAGGTTGTTCCTTGATCGCCTCTCTGGCTTCTTCTTCGGCTCGGGCCCAATCTTTTAGTGAGATGAAGGCATAGCTAAGATTAACGCTGACCACCGGGTTCTTGTACCCGAGTTCTCGGGCTTTGGACAGGTTTTTTAGGGCTTCCTCCCACCTCCCCTCATTAAGATAATAAAGTCCGAGACCAGCATAGGCTTCCCCAAAATAAGGGTAAATTCTTATAGCCTGAAGAAAATAATCTCTGGCCTCAGTCCATCTACCCAGGTCCGAGACACAGAGCCCGAGGTTGTAAAGGGCCTTTTCATAATTGGGGTCTAACTCCAGGGCCTTCCGATATTCTTTCACCGCCTCCTCAAGCTGACCTTGCTGACGAAGTATATTCCCTTTGATGTTATGAGCTGAGGTGAGGCCAGGGTCCAGAGAAAGAGCCTTTTCCAGACACTCGCCGGCTTTCAAGAAGTCTTTTTTTCTGGTGTAAACTTCGGCCAAGTTGGAATAGGCCAGGGCAAAATCTTCAGCCAGCCCAATTGCTTTCAAGAATTCCTGTTCGGCTTCTTTAAGCCTGTTTTGTCTCAGATAAATCTCCCCCAGATTATTATGAGCTTCTACGAAAGAGGGTTTTAAGGCCAACACCTGTTTATAAACATTCTCAGCTTCTTCAAGCCTGTTCTGCCGGCCGTAAGCTATACCCAGGTTAAAAAGAATGGTCGGCTCCTCAGAGCTTGTCCTTAGAAGAGATTTATAAATTTCTATGGCTTTATCAATCTGACCGGTTCTTCTCAAAATAATCGCCCTGAGGTTCATCGCTTCCCGATGTCCAGGATTGAGCGTCAAGGCTTCATCGCAGAATTCAGCAGCCTTCTGGTAATCTTTCTTTTCTATCTCCAGCTGAGCCAGAACCACGAAACAATCGCTGAGACAGCTCAGGTCTCTTTGCAGTGAAGTCGGTCTTCGTCCCCCGGGTTCAGTCTTGGATTCTGACTGATTTAACAATTGTCTGATTGATTTTATCTCGGTGATTTTCTGTCTGATTTTTAAGTACTCATCAATCAATCTATCCACCACTTCTGCTGACAGAGGGAAGCCATAAGGCTTAAAAGTCCTGCTTCTAGCCAGTCTGATGATTTCCAAGTTGTACTGGTCAAACCTATTTCCTGTCCCCTCGCAGCTCATGATGGAATCAGAGAGGGGGACATGAACAGCACCAAAAACATGAGCCAGTTCATGGGCCAATAACTGCCGCAATTTGGCCTGGTCTGAGTTGTATATAACTACTATGACGCCTGACTTAAAAAGAGAAAAACCGGTATGTTCCAGGGTCAGGTCCTTTTGAGCGGTAACCGCCACCAGAATATTTGCTGAACCTTTTCCAGCCTGAAGGTCCAGCCTGGCCGCCAGCTCTTCCAGCTGCTGCAGACGATTATCTGATTTCCAGTCAGACCAGCCCTGCCAGGAAAATCTGAGGGCAAACAGCTTTTCAAAATCACGGCTTACTTCGGACAGAGCTTCTTCAACCTTTTTTTTCGCTCCCCAGATTGCCAGCATTTCTTCATCAGCCGCCAGCCTCAAAGTTATTTCTCTGACTCCAGCTTCCGGGTGGCTGGCAGGAGCTTGGGTTTGGAAGGTATTCCCGGATAAAAACAATGACAGAATCAGACAAATTGAGGACGGCAAAATTACCCAGAAAGTATTACGCAGCTTTGATGAGCCGGTCATCAAACAGATGATATCTTATTTTACAAAAGGTTAAAAGTTGCTCTCAGCTTTTTTCTGCCTTCTCTGTTCAAAAAGCGAATAGACCACCGGAATAACTACCAGAGTGATGAAAGTTGAACTGGTCAACCCACCGATGACCGTTCTGGCCAAGGGGGTCTGGACTTCGCTTCCTTCTCCGAGTCCCAGAGCCAGCGGAATCATAGCAAATATGGTGGTTAAAGCAGTCATCAGAATTGGCCTCAGCCTTCTCCGGCCAGCTTCTTTGATAGCTTCCATCAGCTCCATCCCATCCCGGTGTCTCAACAGGTTGGTATAATCCACCAGCAGGATGGCGTTGTTGACCACGATGCCACCCAGCATTATCAGGCCGATATAGCTTTCAACATTCAGAGTGGTATTTGTGAGGATGAGCATCAAGACCACTCCAATCGCTGCTAAGGGCACAGAAAACATGACTATCAGTGGGTCACGAAGCGATTCATAAAGCATGGCCATGACCATGTACACCAGGAACAGCGCCAGAAGGATGCTGATGAACAATTCCCGATTGGCTTTCTGCTGTTCTTCGTAGTCGCCGGTGAAGTTGATGGTAAAATCTCTGGGAATAGGCACTGTTTTCAGAGCCCGCCGGGCATCCCGGATGACCGAACCCAGGTCCCGGTCAGCGATTTCGGCTGAAACGTTAATTATTCTTTCCCGGTCTCTTCTTTCTATCTGCATCGGACCCCGCTGAGGTTTGACCTCAATCACGTTGCGCAGGCTGATCTGCTGACCATCGGAATTGGTTATGGTTAAATCCAGAAGGTCGTTGACGTCCAGTCTCTCAGAATCCTTAACTTTCACCAGAATCCTGTACTCATGACCGCTTTCTCTAAACATGCTGGCCTGAGAACCTGAAAGAATGGTCTGGATAAAGCTTCCAATCTGATTAACAGAGAGTTTCATGTCAGAAGCTTTTTGCCGGTCTATCACTAAATGCTGCTCGGGTGTGCCTTCCAACCGGCTGACCCGAACGTCTGTTACTCCTCTGATGTTCTCTACAACCCTCTTAACTTGAGCCGCCAGGCTCTGAGCCACTTCCATATCATAACCGCGAACTTCTATCTGCAGTCTTTCTGTCCCACCACCGCCACGCATGCCGAACATCATCTGCCCACCAGAAGCCCGAGTCCTGATAATGGCTCCAGGAATGCTGGACAATTTCCGGCTGAGGTCGGCCGCTATTTCCATGCTGGACCTGGTTCTCTTTGATTTCGGAACCAGCTTCAGGGTGATGTTTCCCTGATTAGCCCCGCCCCGCCAGCCCCCACTGCCAGCGCTCTCCTGGATTGATTCAATCTCAGGCACCAACGGTTTTATAAGAGAAGTCACCTCTTTTAATTTCTGATCCATCACTGAAAGTCTTGTCCCCACCTCCATTTCCACAGTGATGTTTACTTCACCCTCATCTGTCTGGGGCATGTATTCCCGTCCTACATACCGGAACAGAAAAACGCTGATGGCCAGCAATATCCCGGTAATCAGCAGTACTCTGAATCTATGATGAAGAGCATAGTTGAGAAGATTCTTGTAAGAATTTTCAATGTTGTTAAATATTTGCTTGGCTTTTACTGCCAGTTTGGAGCCCGGATTATGCTTACCGATGCTTTCGCCTTTTAAGATCTTACTGGAAAGCATCGGCACCAGAGTCAGGGCCACGATCAGGGAACAAGCCAGTGAAAAAGTCACCACATAAGCTAACTGCTTAAACATGATCCCAGAAGCACCTCTGACAAACAGCATCGGCATAAAAACTATTACTGTAGTCACAGTACTGGCAATAATGGCTGAGGTCACTTCTTTGGAGCCCTCCACAGCCGCTTTGAGCAGGGGGACGCCGCTCTCTCGCATTCTAAAGATGTTTTCCAGGACTACGATTGAATTATCCACCATCATCCCTATTCCCAGGGCCAGACCGCCCAGGCTCATCACGTTCAGGGTAAATCCGTTAAAGTAGATCAGGGTAAAAGTGGCAATGATGGATACCGGAATGGACAGAGCAATAACCAGGGTACTCCGAATATTGACCAGGAAGAACAGCAAAACAAATACGGCCAATAAACCTCCGTAAAGAGCCGATGTCCCCACGTTGTTTATAGCATCGCGGATGTATTTGGCGCTGTCTCTGATGGATATAAATTTGAATTGGGGATAATCTTCTTCCAGCTGGTTCAGCTCTTTATATACGCCTTCAACCACTTTCACCGTGTTCTGCCCCGACTGCTTGTAAATAAGCATCCGGATTCCTGGCAGGTCGTTGACCCTGGCTACTCTGGTAATCCGGCGATAAGTATCCTCAACACTGGCTATATCTCTCAATCTAATAGCCGCCCCTTCCCGGATGGCCACGATTGTTTCCTTTATCTGGTCAATGTTGGTATAGACCCCAGGGATTCTGATGACTATCTCATAATTTCCTTTTTCAATCGTTCCGGCCGGAAGGTCAATGTTTTCCTGTTTGATTTTATTGATGATCAAGTCAAGAGGCAGACCAAGAGCCTTTACCTTATCAGGGAAAAGGTTGACCTGAATTTCTCTTTCCAGTCCTCCCCAGACATCAACCGAAGCCACACCCGGAACCCTTTCCAGACGGTAAGAAATCTGTTCGTCAATTATTTTTCTGACCTGAATCGGGTCAAGCTCGCTGATCAGTCCTATCATCAACACCGGCATCTGGGCCGGGTCAAACTTTCTCAGGGTAGGCCTCTGCACTTCTTCTGGAAAACGCCCAATAATCCGGTCTATTCTTTCCCGAACATCATTTGAGGCCTCATCCAGGTTCGTTCCCCAGTTAAACATAACTCGGACCGAGCTATTACCTTGAGAAGAGACTGAAAAAATTTCTTCCACCCCGGGAACAGAACTCAGAGCTTCTTCAATCGGCCTGGTGATTATCTGTTCCATTTCTTCAGGGGCAGTGTTGGGATAATAAGTGTTGACATTCAGAGTTGGATAAGTAATGTCAGGCATCAGGTCAATCGGCAGTCGGCTTAAGGAAATAAAACCCAGCACCACCACCACCAGAGTCAGCATAATCACAAAAATCGGCCGCTTTATTGAGAATTCAGAAAGACTCATCTTATCCTCCAAAATTACTTAAAAGGACCATCATTCTTTCCCAGATTATCTTCTTGCACCTGTTGGGCTTGACGGTTTTCCGGGTTTCTTGGCGGCCTCTGGTTTGGGTCCGGTTTCAGGCAGGATTATACCCATGCCATCCTGTAAAAGATGCTGCCCCAAGGTAACCACGAACCCGGAAATATCAGCCGGTTCCACAACTTCGGCCCTCTCACCTTCTATTATGCCAATCTTAACTGGTTTAAAAATAGCCTTTTTATTCTCCATATCAGCCAGAAAAACCCCCTGGGTGTTGCCCCGGGAGACTAAGGAGCTGAAAGGAATGATTCTGGCGTTTTCCCTTCTCCCAAACTCAATCTCAGCATTGATAAACATGCCGGGTTTAAGCTGTCCTTCTTCATTGTCAATATCAACTTCTACCCTGGCCTGCCGGGAAGTTTCTTTGAGCAGCGGAGCTACTCTGACTACCTGACCATGAAATTTCTTGTCGGGGAAAACACTGGAACTAACAGCCACCGCTTGACCTACCTGGATGCGAAAATATTCTTTATCGGTGGCATAAATTACCGCCGTAATCGGTTGAAGCTCAACGATAGAGATGATCGGAGTGTTTACCGAAAGTAAAGCTCCCTCATCCACAAACCTTTCTCCCACATAACGGACGTTCCCGCCGGATTCCCAGGTGGCGATAATCCTGGTGTAGGAAAGCCTGACTCTGGCTGTTTCCAGAGCAGCCTCTTTATTAGCTACCTGAGCTTCGGATACCTTGAACTTGGCTTCCTGAGACTGATACTGGGCCTGGGCTGAATCAAACTGGGCCTCTGAATAAATTCCTTTTTGATGAAGAGTGACCGCTCTTTCCAGGTCTTTCTTGGCCAATTCCAGAGCGCTTTTAGCCTCCTCAAAGTTGGCTCTGGCCACTTTGAGGTCAGCCTCAGCCTGAGCCACCTGCTGTTGGTATTCTTCATCATCCAGCTGGGCTACGACCTGGCCTTTGGTGACCCGGTCTCCGATGTTAACGTAAAGCTTTTTCAGTTTACCCGAAACCTTCGGAGCCACTACGAACTGAGATTTGGGAATCAGGGTCCCAGAAAATAAGCCGACGTCGCGAATCAAACCGTTTTCAACCGGACTGACCGCCACCGCCACTGCCGCCTGGCGGAAGCCGTTGGAACTACTTTTTTTCAAAGCTACCTGTCCAATTTTTAAGAGCAACAAAACTGTCAGCACCAGGCCTATGGCCAGCAGAACTTTCTGAATAACACTCATTCTTTTGATTTTTTCCATCACTTTCATTTTCCTGCCTGTCTCCTATTCATGATTTATCTGGGCAAAAAACCATGTTCATCAATCACCAGAAACGACTGAAACCTTACGTCTTTCTCTCCCCATACCCATGACCCGGTCCAGGTTGGCCAAAGAAATGTTATAGTCAATCAGAGATTTTAATTCCATGGTCAGGGCATTGGCCAGGTCTCTCTGATACTGGAGCACCAGATAGTTGGTGCTCATGCCGACCTTGAATTTTTCCTGTTCAGCTTCCAGTTTCTTTTCGGCCAGTTCTCTGGCAGCCCGGTAAGCTAAGGCTCTCTGGTAGTTGGTTTCAACCGCCCGGACCGTGTTGCTGATTTCCAGGTCCAGCTGCTGTTGCTGGTTTTTGAGCTTCAGCCTGGCCTGTTCCAGACTGAGCTTGGCCTGGGCGTAATTGGCTTTGGTTATTATGTTGCTTACCGGAATAGTCAGGGTAAGTCCCATAGACCAGTTTTTGTACTTAAAATCAAGGGCATCTCTCAGGGCATCAGATTTCTTTCCTGGAATTTTACCGATAATCACTCCGGTCAGCGGGTTATTATCCTGATAGATCAACTGGTCACCAGAAATACCAGGACTCCAGTAAGAAAGCTGGAACTGAAGGTTGGGAAGAAGCTGGTTCTTGGCGTAGCTAAAATTAAACTCCTTATTCTTTAAGTCCACCCGAATAGCTTCCAGATCCGGTCTTTTCTGCAGAGCTACGGTCAGGGCCTCTTCATAGCTGATTTCTCGCTTTTCAACTGAGGGCGAGTCAGTGGGAATCAACTGAACATTCTTAACATCCTCCATTTCCGCAGCCAGGTTAATGATCACTTTTAGCTGGTCTTCATAATTTTTCACCAGCGCCTGAGCTTCCAGAATGTCGGCCTGACGGGTGCTGACTTCGCTCTCTGCCGTCAACAGTTCTATGGGCGGAAGAGTTCCGGCTTCAATCTCTACCTTGTTTTTCTCCAGAAGCTCTTGGGCCAGCCTCAAGGATTGCTGCCGGACTTTGAGGTTTTCCCTGCTGTAAACCAGATTCCAGTAGGCGACCTCAACGTTGTAGATAGTATCCTCCAGGATTTTCTGAAAATTTTCTTCAGATATATCTCGGTTATAGCTGGCAATGATCAACTCCCGACGGCCAAACTTCAGACCAAAATCACGGAGCAACGGCTGGCTGAAATTCAGGCGAAGCGTACTGCCAAAACGGGGGTTGATAGTCTGGAAGCTGCGGTTGCTGTCGTTGACATAATTGTAAAGGCTGGCCGAAAAAGTGCTGCCTATGGGCAGATTTTGGGCTAACTGAACGGTGTAGTCATTCTGCTTGGTTACAACAACGTCTGAAGCTTCAAGGAATGAATAGGAAGCCGTCCTGGTATTCTGGTTGTTATAATTGACGATGATAGAAGGGATAAATTTTTCGGTGGCCAGAGTGACCGCCCTATCTGCTATTTCCGGGGTCAGCATTTCGGCCCGGAGGCTCAGATTATTTTTGATGGCTTTGAGAATGCAGTCATCAAGGGAGAGTTCAAGACTCTTACTCGTTTCCGAACCGGATGGGGTTGATTTTGACTGTGGCTTAGAAAGGAGCGAAGAAAAAAACAGACAGCTTGTAAATATTAAAGCCATAAGCTTGATAAATATCAGATTCCGGAATTTATAGCCATTTTTCCTCTCTAACATAGTCATTCTCCTCATATTTGCTATCTATTTTATAATCAATAAATTAAAAAGAATAAGACTTACCCATTAAATCAGACATTACTTTTGACGTAAAAACCGACCTTTTCTTCCAATAAATTATCGCAGTCTAAATCTTTCCAGTTTTACATTCACACAGCATCTAAACTTCGGGAGCTTTCATTCTATCAGGACTTTTTCCGTGCCTTTTAGCTGTCTCTTGCTTTCTTAATCGTTAAAGCAAAATATATTATACCAAAAAATTCCAGACCGCGGGCCTCGCTCCCTGAATCAAAAATAAAGAAAAAGAATACCAATCAAAATAAGAAGGAGCAGCCCCTTAAAATCGCTGGTACGAAACTGTTGAACTTGACCTTCCCATTTCAGTCACAGCTTTTACCTAATAATCTTTTTTGGCTTAGAGTTAATTTTTTCCAGCGATGAGGTTGACTCCGGACTGACTTCATCGGAGCTGGCTATCACCCGTCCGGTGCAGTCCAGGGCTTCCATTTTATAAAGATAACTCTTGCCTTTATCCAGATATTTATCAATGTAAACTAAACGGCCATAGCTGAACTCAGCTTCGCTGAATTCTTTCCTGAGTTCATAGCTGGCGCCGACTGCTCTTCTCAATAAACGGTACTTGGCAACAGCATAGGGAGCTTCTTTATTGACCACAACAGTCAGCCGTCCGTAATCCCGTCTTATGATCCAGGCTTTTTCGGTCAGCCGCTCAGCTTCAACACTGATGGTGATAACAGGGATAAATCCCACACCATTAGCATTGAAGCTGGCGCTCGGATTATCCGGGTCGTTGGAATCAAGGTTGAAGACAGCGCTGGCCGCTCCAACATCCTTCGGTGCGAACCTGATGGTTATCGTCCTGGAGCTGAACGGTCCCACATTAAAAGGCAAAGCCGGCGCCTGATAAGAAAAATCATTAGAACCCGAGGCTCTGCTAACCCCAGTCACCACCAGGTCGGCTCCGCCGTCATTGTAAATCACGGTAGTCATATCCTTATAATCACAGACATTAACCCGGTCAAAGATTACCTCGCCCACAGGCACCCGGAGCTTCGGCTTGTTTTCCGGGGTGGTTACAGAAACTTCGTTGGAATAATCAGAATCGCCTGCATTGTTGTAGGCTTTAACCCGATAATTGTAGGTTGTCAGCTCGGAAAGTCCGCCATCGGTGAAGGTGGTTATGCCTTCCCCGACTGTTCCAACCTGCCCCCAGGTTCCTCCAGCTCCGGTTTTCCTTTCAATCTTAAACCCATCTTCGTTGTAGGAATTATCAACCCAGGTCAGTGCGACCCGAGTAGCCGAAAGAGCCACAGCTTGAAGACCGGAAGGAGCCACAGGCACCGTCAGGTCAGGGGTGGTTACCGTGGCCTCATTAGAAGCACCTGAATCACCGCTGTCGTTGTAAGCAAAAACTCTATAAGTGTAAGTTGTGTTTTCCCTTACGCTGGTATCGCCATAAGAAACGGTATTGGCGGCAACCTGGGTTAAAGTCACCCAGCTGCCTCCGCCGGTTTTCCTTTCAACCCTGAAGCCAGTCTCACCGTTAGAATTATCAGTCCAGCTCAGATTGATCCGCCTCTCGTTGATAATGGTGGCTGCCAGTCCAGTCGGTGCTGCCGGAAGAGTCAGAACGCTGAGTACGTTTGAATAATCAGAATCTCCAGCAGAATTATAGGCTTTGACTCGGTAAAAATAGTTAGTAGCTTCACTCAGGCCGATGTTCTGATAAGCAGTCACATTAGCCCCGACCGCAGCTACCTGGGTCCAGGTTCCACTGGCTCCTGTTTTCCTTTCTATCTTAAAGCCATCCTCATTGGGTGATTTATCATCCCAAGCCAGGCTGGCACTATTCTGACTCACCGCAGTCATCCTCAGGTTTGCCGGAGCCGCCGGCGGTAACAACCCATAAATTCTGGTGACAAAGGCATCTTCGGTGAGAAAACCCACTCCACCACCTGGCTGCTGAAAGGGTCCAACCAGCACTGGAAAATTCTGGGATCTGGTAAAACCCGCCAGATAATAATTACCGTAACCATCCGCAGCCAGACCATTAGCCTCTTCCCAGTCTGAACCACCGAGGAAACTTGAATAATAAAAGCCGAGGCCATCAGGTCTGATGACGGTCACGAAGGCATCACGGTCTCCGCTATAGGAGGAATAAGGCCCGCCGGTCACTGGAAAATTGCTGGAATCCGTAGCCCCAGCTACATAGGAAATGCCCTGAGAATCAACCGCAATAGATAGGCCGAAGTCATTTGAAGAACCGCCAAGGAAGCCGCAGAAAACCAGTTCGGTCCCTGTTTGATTCACTTTAGCCACAAAAGCATCTGAACCACCGTTGTAGGAAATATCCGGTCCGCCCACCACCGGGAATCCCCCGGCTGACATCGTAGCTCCTGTCACATAAGCATAGCCACCCGTATCCACGGCAATCCCGGCTCCATAATCATCAGAATTTCCGCCGATATAGCCGCAGTAAACCAGCGAACTTCCGGTTGAACTGACCTTAGCCACAAAGCTATCCTTCCCGCCTTTATGGGTCAGTCCTGGGCCGTTTTTTACTGGAAATTGATTGCCCGGGGTGGAAGAGGTGTAACCAACCACATAAGCATTTCCGCTTGAATCCAGAGCTATCCAGGAGCCGACATCATCGTTCGTCCCACCGATAAACCCGGACCAATCAAGAGAAGCCCCTGAAGCTGCCACTCTGGCCACAAAGGCATCCTGTTGCCCATTATGAGTGGTATCTGGACCGGTCTTCGTCGGGAAATTAGAAGATTCGGTGGTGCCGCAGACGTAAGCCCGGCCGCTGCTATCCAAAGCTACGGAATTGACTAGGTCAGTAGAAGTCCCTCCTAAATAACCGCTATAAAGGAGCCCGGTTCCAGAAGCGTCTATTTTGGTTATGAATCCATCGCTGTACTGGGTAATGTTGGCAGCCGGGCTGGTATAGGGACCGAGGTAAGTGGGAAAATCTGGTGATTTGGTATAGCCAACAACATAAGCATTACCATCGTTGTCAACTGCTATCCCTGTGCCGCCGTCATCAAAGCTTCCGCCCAGAAAACCGCAGTAAATAAGACCGCTGCCCGAAGGATTAACCTTAGCTACAAAAGCATCGGTCCCGAGCGATGGTCCGTTGAAAGTGAGGTCAGGTCCAACCTGAACCGGAAAATCAATTGAACCCGTCCAGCCGGTTATATAGACACTGCCGGAGCTGTCAAGAGCGATGGCCAAAGCCCGGTCGTTGGAAGAACCGCCAACATAACCGCTGTAGACAAGAACCGCCGGGTCAATAAACAGCGGCTGGGAGCGGTCATAATCACCAACCTTAAAGGCATACAGGCAGCTTACCAGCCCATTCGCCGAAGCCTCCTTTTCCAGAATTTCATAGCTGACGGGGATTGAGATTCTTTTTCCTTCTTTGATTTGATAAGCCTCCGGTGTCTCATCCACAAAACTCCCTGCTGGAGTCATCACCTCAAGCTGTCCAAGATTATTAAGCTTTATTTCTGAAGCACCTTGATAGCTTAACTTGATAGATTCTGGCTGAGCTCCTGGGGTGACCACGAATTCATACTTAACGGCATTTTGGTCTCCAGAAAAAGTCAGGTCCACTCCGGGCCAGAGCTGATGATAAATTATTCCCTGGTAAGTTGGGATGCCTGACAGCCAGTTTTCAGGCCGGCCTCTGAAATAGGAAACCCGAGTTTCAGCCTGGTTTCTGCCTTCAACCCTGGCTTCCGGGCAGGCTCCAACAAAGTCTAGTTGAACTGTCCAGCGCTGGATTCTTTCCGGAAGCGAAGCTCTCTGCGGTAAAAAATAAAGGTCCGGACTCTGCCTCAACCCTCCAGCCAACACCGGCTGCTCTAAGCTGTTTTTAAGCTCAGTCTTCATTTGCTTTCTGTTAGTCGCCAGAGTAATCGTCAGTCCATCAGCCCTGAAATAAACATTCTTATCCTTTCCCTGAACATAAAAAAGCACCCTACGGTCAACCTGGCCCTGGTTAAGAATAAAAAGCAGTGGCCAGTTGGCCCCAGCGGCCCTCGGGCCATCAAGTTGACTTAGAGCTGGGGTTTGTCTATCGGCCCAAAAATTAAGCTTCCCAGGAAGGTCAGGGTTGAGCTCGGCAAACAGCCAGCTCAACCCGATGACAGCCAGGTAAAGAATTACCAACAGAAAAACTTTTCTTTTCCCCTCTGCTATTTTTATGATCATTTTATCACCCCGCCTTAGATTTTAGTTTTAACTGCTGGCGATTAGATTTTTAGTTAGCCTCTTTCTCTTTCGTTTCTGCTCCTGTTCTCGTTATTATTATATTCTATTTTAACGATACTTACCGATAGGCTCTGATGTCAAATAAATAATGTAAAAAAATCCATTATATGAATGAGAAGGCTTTTAAGAACAGCCCTTTACAGCGTTTTTCTGGTCGGCCAGAGTGTTCCTTTCCCAGAAAACCCCCTCTGAATAACCCTGGATAGATTTATCCCGGCTAGCCATTTCCAGCCTCTTTTCTGCCAGGCAGCAATAATATTCATCAATCTCCACCCCCAGATATCTTCTCCCCAGCTTCTTAGCCACTACCGAAGTTGTCCCGGAACCCAGGAAAGGGTCAAAGACCAAATCACCAGGCCTGGAGCTGGCCAGGATTATTTTAGCCAGAAGCTTTTCCGGTTTTTGCGTCGGATGGTCAGTATTTTCCGGCATGGACCAGAAAGGGACCGTCAGGTCAAACCATATATTGGAAGGGCAGGTCACCCTGAACCGGCCCTCTTGTTCTTCTCTCCAGTCTTTTGGCCGTCCCAAAGAATCACGGTAAGGAGCCAAGACTCTTCTTTTCAGCTTAACTGCTTCCAGGTTAAAATAATAATCATCAGACCTGGTGCAAAACCAGATATCCTCCGAGCAATTCTTCCAGTTGTTCCTGGCACCGCGGCCCTTTTCTCTTTCCCAGGTTATACGATTTTGAATCCGGAAATACTTTCTGGCTACGTTGAAGATAGCTCCTGATGATTTCCAGTCACCGCACAGATAGACAGAAGCTGTGGGTTTGAGCAACCGGAGCATCTTCTTCACCCAGGAATCAAGCCATTGTTCATAATTATCTGATTCCATGGCCCGGAATCTGGTACAGTTAAAAGTCTTGTTCAGGTTGTAGGGCGGGTCAATGAATACCAGGTCCACGAAATTATCAGGAAGGTAATCCAGAGCTTCAAAAATGTCTTGACAGATGGTGTGGTTTTCAACCTCTTCCAGGCTGACCCGATGGTCAAGTCTTAAAAGCCGGGCTCGGTATTTTTTAATCTCGCTGGCCGTCAAATTTATGGTTCTGTTTCTCGTGGCCCTATTTTGAGCTGCCATTTTACTCATCCTTGATCCAGTATTTTTATTTTAATCCGTCTCCAGCCTGGGACCAAGCTTCCCAAACCTGCTTGGCTTCCTCAGCTAATCTGTTTACAGCCGCAAACATATCTTATCATTGATAATTTACCAAATATCTCCGGCCCCGACTATTGATTAATTTCTGAAGCGAATTCTTAAAAGCTCTTTTTCTTATTTTTTTCCGCTTTTGACCGAAGCCACTCTGTGTTAAATTTAGGTTATGGGCGAGAAATCATTAAAACAGAACCTTTCAGTCTGGCTGCTGGCTTTTTTCAACCTGCTGCTGCTCACTGCCGGCTGGCTGATGATTTTTTACGCTTACCCCAGATTACCAGATGAAATTCCCTACTGGCTGAACCTGGCCGGTCAGGGAGTGCTTAAGGCGGCTAAAAGCCCGCTCCTTTTTCTCTACCCAATGGCTCAAACTCTATTCTTTATCTTTTTCTGGCTTATGGGCAGCATCTGGGTCAAGAAACCCGAGCCTATCGGGGAAGAAACGAAACCCTCAGCAAAAAAGGCCGGGCAGAGTTCATCTCTATCAAAAATTGAATCAGAGAAAACCTCAAGTCAACAAGCTGAAATGACGAAAGAACAGGCAGCAGCCAGCTGCGTTTCTTTCAGTCAAAATAGCTATCAGCCCATACCGAACCAGAAGCCATCAGCTTTAGTCAAGGGTTCTCTCCAGGAAAGAGTGACTCAGGGATTAAATCCTGAACTCTCTCAGGCTCTTAAGAATCTCAAAAAAGAACTCATTCTGCTTCTCCTGATTTTTTTTAACCTGATTTTCATCCATATTCAGCGCAGCCTCATTTGGCTGGCTCATGGCTTGAGTGCTGGGGTCAACAAGTTTTATTTTTTCTCTCTCATCATAATCATCCTTTTGCTGCTTCCTTATTACCGCTTCCGCCGGCGGCTTGTTATCCGGCTGTCTGCCGGCTAAGAGCTGCAGCCATCTTCCATTTTAATTTTTGTACTTAAATCCTAAATTACTGTCTGCAAAAGTCCTGATCTTGTTCAGCATCAGCAGGTTGGATAAAAGCCCTGAACTTGTTGTAAATTTAAGACAGGCTGCTCAGCCGCCCAGATGAGCTGGCTCTTGGTCAGCAGACTGGTGCTGAAGTAACCCGGACTTATGGTGTCTACCCCGAGACTCCTTAATTAAAAACACCATTAAATAGTAGGCAAGGCTCAGCTCGTTTTAGAACAGCCAGCACTCAAAACCCAGTTTTCCAGAGATAAATTAAAAAATCTATTGTTGTTGCTGCCCATTCACCCGAACCTGAATCTGGTTTTCACCAAAGGCGAATAGTTGTTTATTCTGTTCTTAGAGAAATTAGATGCTTGAGAAAGGGGGCAATCAGTTATCCCGAACATTAAACCTGGTTTCGGAAATGGCCGGAGTGGAGAAAGTGAAAAATCTCATTGACACTGAACTCAGCTTTTCTTTGGACAGCTTCAGCGGTGTTGAAGGCATTGTGGGGAGTCAGAATGACATTCTGATGCTTGAGCAGCTCAGCCACCAGGCGGGCTTTTTCTGAGCTGTTCACCCGATTGGTCCGCAGGGCCTCACCCACCTCAGGCTCGTCTTCAAAAACATCCAGCCCGAGTCCTCCCAGACGTCTCTCTTTTATGAGCCTCAGCATATCTTTAAGCGGGGCGTGCTCGCCTCGGGCAATGTTGATAAAAATTACTCCGGGCCTGGCTTTTTTAAGCAGGCCGTAGGAAAAATAATGGTAATTTTCTTCCGTCAGGTTCATGGCGCAGATGATGACCTCGGCCCAACCCAGACCTTCATCTCTGTCTACGTAATCTACAAAGTCGTGCCGCCGGACAATATCCACCCCCCTGACTTCCATCCCCAGTCCCTGACCGATTCTGACTATTTCTCCGCCTATCCTACCGACACCCACTACCAGGAGCTTTTTGCCAGCACATTCCACGCCAGTCAGCCCGTCGCGGTTAAACTGCAGGAACTGCTCTATCTGTCGGGGAAGGCGGCGCATCAGAGCCAACATCAGCAAGACAGCTTGCTCAGCCACTGCCCGGGTGGCGTATTCCTCTAAGTAGCCGAGAGCCACGGACCTAGAGATGAGTTTTTTGTAGGCTTTAAGATTGTCAAAGCCGGTGGTGCGGCTTAATACTCCGTCCAGCTCATCCTGCCAGACAACGGGGATGACCGATTGGGTCCGAACGCTGATCAACCGGGCGGGTGGGTGCTGGTGGCCACTTTCCTGGATGGTCTTGTCTGTGCACTCAAACTTCAGGCGATCTCCAATCAGCTTCCGTAAAAGCCTTCCCTCTTCCTCAAAAACCTCATAAAAATAAACATCCAGATTTGCTTCCATGCTGAAATCTCTCCTCGAGTGTTATCCATTATAAAGGAAACTACTCCGCTTAAGTGATAGCTTAAGTAACTCTCTGGTTTTAGGATTCCCTTTTATAGCACCATCCTACAGGAACTGTCAAACACAGTTCTGAACCGAGCCCAATATGCTTTTGCTTTGCTCTTATTCCCTGCCCAAAAATCAGCCCAGCGGCTATTTTTTACCTGATATTAGAATTTTACTCTTATCTTTCCATATTTAACCATCCCCAAGAGCTACCAATCCAAGCTTCGCACTTGTACCTAAAAAATCTTTGAAATGTATTAGCCTATTTTTTTCTATTGGGCAAAAGTACAAAATTTTTGGTTTGGATGATAATTGTCTGGGGTTGGAACCGCCTTATTTTTATTACGCTAAAATTAAAAGCACACGCTTCTTA